>OBYK01000039.1_pt1 | contig 130676 bp, 108 predicted proteins | sample 1476721 | NCBI WGS metagenome assembly OBYK01 (sample SAMEA2580191, study PRJEB22360) | human gut metagenome | biome: human gut; feature: human-associated habitat; material: faeces | place: Denmark | collected 2008/2010
CAAAGCTGAAAGCTTTCCGGAACCCCCAGCCTAGCTGGGGGTTTTCTGTGCACAAAAAACCCTCTGTAGTAACAGAGGGTTTTGTTCATTCATAGTGCAGGGTCAAATCATTCCCACTCAATTATTTACGATACACATAAACAATTGACTGATAACAACTTTCTTCCAAATGATTTTCACCGTACCGTTTTATATACCGTCACCGGAAATCAGTGCCACGATTTTTGCTTCTTCAGTGAATCGTATTGCTGTTCGCAGGATTCTCCTGCAATCCGATACTTTTCAGCCTCAGCTGCTGTTGCGTTGTAAACTCGGTTGCTTTCTTCAAGCATGTCGGCGAGCACACCGATGACCTTGCTGGCTGGCGTGCCAGTGGGGAAAGATCCGGTATAGTGTTCGGCGAGTCGCTTGGTTTTGTCAAGCTCGGCGCGCAGGCTGTCAGCAGCGGCATTAGCATGCTCAGCATCAACACGCGCCACATCGATACGGGACTGTGCTTCACGTTCAATTTGTGTTTTCTCCTGATCACGTTGTGACCTGGCCTTATCATCAGCCTGTTTCTGATCTTCCTGTGCCTGCGCATACCCGGCGTCGTACTGACGACTGCCGTGTGCATTCCAGGCTACAACTCCTGATATGACCAGAACAGCAAGCATCGCCATGATAACCAACTGTTTCCAGTATGCTTTTGCGAATGCCCAGATCATACCGCCAGCACCTTACTGGCAGTGATGTACCGCGCGCGCCGGTCGTCGATGCCGTTCCGGCCACCATTGATAATCAGAGTTACACGTGCAATATCGCCGGTATACTTCATGCATCCTTTGCTGGCAAAGAACCACGCCGCGCTACGAGCCGCGTATTCGTCCTGCGCCAGCAGTTCAGGACTCTCCAGCAGGTCAACCTTAAGACCGTTTCCACAGTCACGATAGTTATTCAAACCGGTAATCTGGATAAGTCCGCGACCACGGTAATTCCAGCCATCACCAGAGGCATTGTTACCCATGCGTTTGCTGTACACCAGATTTGCGATCGCGCGCTGGCGCTCAAGTGGCAATGGTGGCTCACCAGCACGGCGGCCCAGTGCGTTAGCCTGTCCCTGGGTGAGACGCCCAGCCCGAACGAAGTTAGCCAGTCCGGTGACGCTGTAGTTGAAATTTTCCTGCAACCGGTTGAAGCCACCAGACTCATGCCCGACCTGAGCAATAAACATTGCCTGATCTTCGGGTTTGCTGATACCAAACTCTTTCATCGCAGAAGTTATATGCGAGAACCAGCGAGCGGCCAGCGCCTCGCTAATACCAGCAGCTCGCTGGAATTGTTTAATCTCCATGTTTAGACCTCGATATTTTGAAAATATGAACAACGTTACCGCGTGTTTTAATAACCGCGGCAAGCATGACAGCGTTGATAATGACCTCAGATAAATCCACAGCCATTGGCGTGCGTAACCAGATTGCATAGACGACACGAACAGGAATACTTGCCGCAGCAACAATAAGGAAATAAGCAAGCCACCCTCCCCATCTTCGATGTTGAGAGCCGTTACGCCGGAATGTGACAACGCGAATTGCTATGCCAGTACAAATAACTGCATTGGTGATAAGCAAAAAAAACTCATGCGTTACCATCGTCTTTTCTCCCCGGAATTAACTCGCGTGGATTATCGGAACGGTGATAGAGCCAGATGCCAATACGCACGGCGACAATTGCTGACACGAATGCGCCTGCAGAGAAAACAATCCCTTTTTCAAAAGAGTCCTGCGTGATGGTAGGGATCAGGCTGGCTATGCCGATAAGAATTGATGCTGCTGGTTTGTAAAAGAGAAGGCCGCAAAGAAAGCTGAGCATCGACAGGAGCACCCGGCGACGGATGGGGTACTCTACTGCAGAGGTAACAAAAATTACCGCCCCAGCCAAAGCCCCTAAAGCAACCTCCGGAGGGACACCTGCAATAACCGCAGCAAGAGAACTAACACTAAGCCACTGATTTGAAGTTTCATTGGTTAGTTGGAATGACATAACGAAACCCGTTTATTTGCAAACACCCTGCTTCAGGAAAAGTATACCGCGCAACAACACACCATTTACGGTTCAATTCCCTGTTAATTGCAAAACTTGCTCTTCCAGCTTTTTAACCCTGCGTCTCATCATCGCAGATTCCAGAATCAGAGCCTCTTCATAACGGATACCGTAACATTCACCAGCCTCGACGGCTTCGCGTACCAGAACCTTTGTCTGTATAAGTGGGTAAACTCCTGCAGAATGCTCTTCTTCCGTCACATCCCTGTATTCTGCCGGGGTCTCATTCCACTTGTCATAACAGATAAATGCCAGTCGTGACACATCTATGCCTTCATTCTGAAATACACTGATAACATGCTGCGCAACTGCACCAAAGTGCCATCTTGCTCCGTCTTTACCTTTCACTTCGATCCTGTCAAGGTACTGGTATGAAACCCATTCCACTCTTTCCCATGCGTCCAGTATTTTCTCATCAATAACCTCTGGAGCAGTCTTGAAACGCGCATCGGACAGCACCGTAAACGCTGACTGGGTAAATCCCCCCGACCATGCACGACCAGCCAACCCAAGAGAATAAGTATTCGTTGTCGATGGTGTCATGGCTGAATCAGAAAACTGTATATATTCTGAATTTCCAGTAGATATTCGAATATTTCCATTTATTAGCGACATAGTGCCTTTAGTATTATCACTATTGAATAATTTCAATTGCGAACTTATACCGCCTCCCACAGCCAGAGATACATCGCCTTCAGCAAGCATTCTGAATTTATCTGCAGAAACAAGCGTCTGGTTAGCAAGGTTAAAATATTTAACCCACCATTCAAAACGCCCTGACATAGTCCCAACGTACTGACCAAGCGCAGGGACGTGAACAACATTGCTATTTGTAGTGCCGTCTATACTGGAAATACCAGTCACCGCTGATGCAGAACTCAGAATATTATTTCTGTCACCCGGATGTTTAATTTCAACAAAGTTCCTGATACACCCTTCCTCGAAGGTAACCACGCCGGAAGAACTATACATGGGGAATATTGACGCATAATTACTGCGTGCAGCATCTAAGAAACGAATGGTTGTAGATGTCTGCAGATCTCCTGATTCATTTTTCCCATCACACCCAGTCATTAGAATATTACTGGCAATATTATTATTTCCCTGAACGGTGACTCCGTGCGCCTGCTTTGCGTCCGATTCAGAGTAATCAACCAGCACATTCGAAATCAGGTTACCAGTCCCCTTGCCAACAACTACTGCGGCGTATTTTGGGTTGTTAGCCATTACACTGCTAATGATATTATTCGTTGGGGCAGTTTCCGTCTCAGTTCCATTGTAAACAACGTGCTGACACTCTTCACCAATAACATTGCTGACAATGTTATATTTTGCTGCTGTTTTAAGTTCCACTGCACCAAACTGAGGATAATTTCTGGCTATCACACCATCAATTAGCGTATTTTGCGATGAATCAAAAAGCACACAACCTGCTTTTTTATTATTTGCGAACCCTAAATACTCTCCTCTTATATCTCTAACAATGTAACCTGACGGAATACCATTATTCGGATAAGCGATCAAGCTAAATCCTGTTCCTCGCGTATTTGTAAATCTGATATTTTTAACCGATACATCATGGCCACCTGAAAATGACACCTGGTGTCCCTGCACACTATCATCTGATTTATTTCCCATAATTGTTAGCGTACTAAGCATGCCACCATCGGGCATGTTAAAAACCAGATGATTACCATCTCTGTCATACTGTTTTATCGTTCCCCCACCTGTTCCGTACAAGCCACAACGTGAAAGAGAAACTAAAGATGTATTGAATACCCCTTCCGGAACAAAAACACTGCTAAACGAATGTAATGATTTTGTAAAAGCATCCTTGTTATCATTTAAGATTCCATTTTGAGCTCCAAAATCCTTAATGCTGACACCATCACGCATCTTATCCTGGAACGTTCTGTATACCGCTCCAGAACCATACTGAATAAACCAACCAAAACCACCAATAACTCCGGCGATTGCAGCATCGACATAATTACGCATTGAGCGATTATTTACAGCGTCCTGCTCAAGTGATGGATCGGCAAGGTTAGATATTCTGTTTTGCTTTGCATCGTAATATTTTGCAAGCAAAGATGGTTTCATCAATGCACGTCTGAACCACCCAAAACATCGCTGGATCAGCATCGTCAGGTAGTCAAATGCATCCTCATGAACTTCGGGGAAAAATTTTCCCTGATTGCGAAGATCAGTCTCCTGCACCACATCAAGCACACGCTCTATCGTGATTCGCCAGCCAGCAGCAAGCGGCGACGGAAGAACCACTGCACCGCCACTATAAGTTCCCGCCCCTGTTACCGTATAACCAGCATCCAGCACTAGTTTTGTAACGTTACCGTTAAGGTCAGACACCTGAACAACCAGGTCGGATTTTTTGAAAATACGGAAGGTATACGGAAATGATGTCGTAACGCCGTTACCTGTGTATTCGTTGTGGTCAACTTCGGTTGAGACCGTCATGTTAAATCTCCAGATAGTCGCAGCACCCGTTGCGCCGCATATCTGGTTATTCTATTACCCAAAAAACCATATATGGATAGAAAGACTGTGAATATGAATAGATATTACCTTTCAGGTAATTTGCAAAACGTGCTGGATAGCAAACAAATTATTTGCTACTGTATAAATATACAGTTATTGCATGGAGAAGATTAAGATGCAGCAGTATCACTATCCACTGGAAGAGGGATTTACCGAAAGGATTCACACGCCGGGAGGCGTCAGGTCACTGGTGGAGGGATCGCACTTGATGAAATTACTCCGGGATCTCGATAAGGATGGATTTAATGTCGATGGCCCACTTGCCGAACTGACTGCACTGATTAACTACGTCACCAGCTCACAGATGTCTATGCAGGATCTGCAAACACATCTCGACTATTGTGCCGAACAATTACGAAAACAAACCAGATAAGGTTTGAAATTACCAAATGGAGTGCTTATATTTACCTTTGCGGTAAATTTACATCGCACTCCTCTTGTGCCATAGTAATCGGGCACTGGCAAAATCCAGTGCCGGGATTGGTCTCCCGGATTACTAAGTGGCGCATACCACGCCAGACGTGGTTTTTTTATGCGTATAGCACAGTCATGCCAGAATTATGGTGGGCTGAATGGGGGTCCGAAAGGACGCCGGTACCACTTAGGCCGGTAAGACCAACTCCGTTCAGTTCACCACCATCTGATTGGTCTCAGCGGTGGTGATGTAATTCGCTAAGTGGAGACGCCATCATGAACGCTCAACTCATCCCCGTATTCAACGGCACTATATCTAACGAAACAGCCCTACTTTGTAATGCCCGCGATCTGCACGCTTTTTTAGGTGTTAAAAAGGTGTTTGCAGCATGGATTACAAATCGCATATCAGAATACGAATTCATTGAAAATCAAGACTATATTTTGCTTTCCAATTTGGGAAAGCAAACATCTGGTAGAGGCGGCCACAACCGCAAAGAGTACCACCTCACCCTTGATACAGCCAAAGAGCTGGCGATGGTCGAGCGTAACGAAAAAGGTCGCCAGGTGCGACGCTACTTCATTGAATGCGAGAAACGTTTAAGACAACAAGAAACAAAAGTGGAGAAGGTCTTGTCAGGCTTCATGCCCGCCATTATGGAGGCGATCAAGCTGGAAGACAAAAAAGAATACAGTGCCCCACTGAAGCCCGGCTACCGCAGCCTGATTCACTCGCCGTCTGGTGTTCTCGGCCTGACGGAGAACTCACTGCTGATGAATCTGCTGAACCAGTTACAGGACGACGGGCACGACGTATCGGGCGCGGCGGCGGAGCTGACCACCATGTTCTGCTACATCGTTGGTGTGAGCAAATGCCTGCGTGATATCCAGACGCACGCGGAGTACATCAACGACAAGGCAGGGTTCTTCTGACGGGCGGCGGCACAGGGATGTGCCTTTAAATAATTCTGTACAGATTGCAGACTGGGGGTGAATAGCGTACTATTACCTCAAGGGTAAGAAAGCATTTTTAATCTTCCCTTCAAAACGCGTCCTGTAGCCAAACATGGGAGGACGAAATGAGAACAAATACAACAAGAAAAGCGATGCCATACATTATCCCAGAAGCAGATTTCGATAGAAAACTGAACATGTCTGAGAAGAACACTAGTCACACCGAAAGCTACTTAGCGAAAGGTGTGGTTGATTTCGTTCTTCCGGGATTCACAACACCTTATGGTTATCGCCTTGTAAAATCTTGTAATGGCGATCATTACAGAATGATTACTACCAGCGATACTCCAGAAACGGTGTATGCGGTTAAGTTAATCTTTCGGGAAGATATCGTCGAAGCCAAAAGAACATGTACGCAGATCATGGTATGGCGTACGCCTAATGTTATTCATGACCGTGCTGTTCATGGTTTGCCTCAGATTTTTTTTCAGTTCTTCCTAGAGCAATATGCGATCGTTGTATCTGATGAGCAACAAACAATCGATGGGAGAAGATTCTGGGAAAGAATGATTTCTTGGGCTATAAACACCCCAGGATATAATGTATACGTTTCAGATGGCTCTGAAGAAGATAGACCTCTTAGCTTCATGACATCATGGGATGATTTCTATAGCCAGTGGGCTGATTTCTGTTGGGGCAGTGATAAAGATGTGCATACCCACAGACTACTGGTTATAAGCAAAGATAAACTGCATTAATAGAAGCCCGCAGCGCGGGCTTTTTTGTGGACGAAACAAAAGTCAGTGCTACACTCATTGACGCCACATTGAGGTGGCTTATAGATGGAAATTTCACAATGAAAAAAGCATTTGCTGCACTGTTCGTTTTGTTGTCTCTGGTAGCTTCAACTCAGGCCTTTGCCGGTCGTTGTCAGCACGACAGCGACACTGCTGCTGACGGCTCCCGCTGCGGTGGGCGTTCTGCGGATTCCCGCCCGGGTGGCGGTGGCATTCGTTAAAAACAAGGCCGCGAAAGCGGCCTGTGACATGTCACGCAACGCAATTATTACCGCGCCATGTAACATTTTTAATAATCTTATCAGCACCAAACTCAACGTAAACAGAGCAACTGAAATGGAGTGTATAACCGCCATCAGTTGTTGCGTATGTGTTTGAATATATAGTATTACCAATTAGATTAGACGTAGTATTATACGTTGTGGTTTGTGGTACGTTATAACTACCAGAGCTTGAGTAAACATACACTCTGTTTCCATCTGGAGATGTAAGCTCTCCCTGAGGATACCCCCACTGCTGAACCATTGCGTCTATACTCTGCCCGCGCCACGTAAGCATATTTCTTTCAAACTGTGCAGCTGACTGGCATCCAACGAGAAGCATAAATCCAAAAATCAAAAATACTTTTCTCATAATTACCCCTATCATGGAAAAACAGCACCAATCCACAAATTAACTAGTTATTTTATTATTCTTCCGAACAATACAATTCCGAATACTACAAAGCCGAACCATGCCGCTGCACGCAACAGAGATTCCAATTGAAACCCATTTTTATCAAAATGTATGAATAGCATAAAAACGCTGCACATATTAGTACAATAAAAGTTATTTGAACCATCATATCTCCTTTTATTGCGGAGTGACATCCTGTGGTCGCCACCAGTATGTCTGGTTAAACTCTTTCTTCGAACGTTGCTCCATTTTACGCAAATAGCCTGGTGAAAAATACTCCTGCATCTGGTTAAAGATCATGTGATCGAGAGCCGCCTTCAAGTACCAGAGATTCGCACCAGGCATCAAACCTTTCCCCAGCTTCACCAGATCACCACCAGTCTGCTCACTCTTCCCTTCCACAGCATTTAACGGTATGCCCTGAGCAATCTTCACTACGTCATCAACCAGACCAGCTACCGGGCCAAGCATCGACGCCAGCGCGCCGCTTCCGTACCTAGTGTGATCTGACAATAAAAAGTCACCGTAAAGGCCAAGACCACCACCTTTCAGTAGAGCACCAAGCCAAAATTTAGCAGCATCTTCTCCTGTCATCTCGCGAGGATTACGACCAGACGCAAGGTCGTTAAGTTGCTGCGACAAAGCGCCAAGAATGGTCGTACTGGCAATAAACGTCGCAATATATGCCGCACGCCCACCAGCAGACGGCATACCCATAGCGCGTGACCAGTGACGCATAACCACCGAGATAGGGAACGATTTAAACAGGAAAACACTTCTCGTTAATTCACCTTTCCATGTTCCACGCTGAATACCAGAACCGGTTATCAGTTGCTCACGTGCTCCCGGTGTAATAACAGCCATATCAACTTCTTCAGTTACGGCACCGAGCAGTTTACGCATTGCCTCAAATTTCACGCGTTCAGGCTCACCAAGATGTTTAACTGCTGAATCAGGGATACGCATAATGCTTTCCGGTGTCAGCATCGTATTATTGCCGTTCCCCCAGTCCTCCTGTTGCGCCAGCTTCCATACGCTCCAGTCTGTGTCAGTAATCCCTTTGCTTTTCAGGATACGAAAATCAGAATCATCGAGGCTACGAAGGTCTGGTGTCCGTGACACTACTTCTCCCAAGCTTCCCATCATGGTTACGCCATAGGCGCGCTTGTGCGCATCTGACCATGCTGTAAGCCCACTGGCACGCATTACCGCCGTTGCAGCCCAACGAGACACAGACGGCCCCATATTATCCATCGCCCAGCGGTTAACGCTGCCAAGTAGAGATTCCATCGCCAGACCAGCGCGGCGCGCCCGCGCAAGTTCTGTACGGTTCGTTGGGTCCATAGCTTCAAGCTGGTTGCGGAATAACTGGTTCATTGGAAGGTTGGTAACCTTCGCAGACAGATACATGGTTCCAAGATCAGAGAACGATGACAGCAACGCGGATCCGAGTCTGCTGGCAACCAGCCAGTTGCGGATATTGTCAGACCATCGCGCGATGTGCGGATTCGCTACAGGCTGTGTCTTTCCGGAAATAAAGTTGTACAGATTCTCTGTGTTGTTCGCCAGCCGCTCGACTTTACCGGTTTTACTCGGGTTAGCTGTTGCCGTTTCTGCCTTCACCTGATCAAGAAGAGAGCGGAAAACATGATCGGGGTTTGGGCCATATGTTTCCACCAGTGCAATATCTTTACTGATACCTTCCAGGTGACCGACCATGATTTCCCATAGAGAGCGATCGCCATAAAGTTGCTGATATTGAAGATAGGAATCTGCATCTTTGAAATGTATCTGTCGTGATGCATTACCACGGTTAGCACGTGCGCCGGAAATTCGCATTCCGGTATCAGTAAGCTTATTCAACCCACCAGTAGCGATCGTGTTATAAGCCTCTCCAAGAAATGCAGACAACTCGGCATCGTTCATCAGTTGTCCATCGGCTCGGGTATAATATTTGCGATCCAGCTTACCTATAACATCGCTAACCCATTTATCTTTTGATACCGCCCCAACCTTTTCCATAGAATGATGTTGAGGGATCCCCCAGTTTTCGAGATAGCCAATGTCCCCACCAGCATCATTAAACCGGCGGCGCAGCAGCTCTGTAACTTCTCTCCACGCCTTAGCACCTTTTCTTGCTTTAGCATTGCCAGTATTTTGCCCCCGCATTTCATATACCAGGTCACGTACGCCAGCTTCATCTTCAAACAGACCAAAAAAGCGAGGATCAACTGCTTCGAATGCCTCCTGCAATTGACTCAATGCATAATCACGGGTGGCTTTTGTTCTGGATTCAACAGAGAGGAAATTCGATTTACCGTCTGCATTAAAAGCAATAGTACGGTTAAGAGCGCCAAGTTTCCCATCAGCCCCTTGATAGCTATTGATAAATTTATCCAATCTCTGACGTGCGGCTATAGTGAGGGCCACACGACGTTTCTTTAATGCCGCTTCTCGCTGTAATTCTTCAGATGCCAATTGTGCTGCACGATATAGCCGCTCTGATTCGGAAAGTTGTCTCCACGACATCGGGTCATCACGAGCAATAGAGCGCATATTTCGATAAATGCGGTCTTCAATGTTCTGTATTTCTCGCGCCGTTAACGTGCGCTGCGCCGCCTGCTGGACCGCTTGTATACATTCCTGTCTCATTTAATTTAACCTCTCAAGAAACACGCCACAGCGACATCAAACAGGCTGGAATCCTGTATTGCCTGCTCACTTTCCCTGTTCGCTTCATCCAGTACTTCACGCGCGCTGCGCGATTGTGGATTACCATCATCATCCAGCACGGTGATTATCATGTCAGGTGATTCAAGCAGCGAGTCTTCAGCTATGCGCAGATCAATATCTCCTGCCTTATCTGACATCATTTTTTGTTCTGCCTGTTGCAATATTTTATCAGGCTCAAAAGGAGCTACTTCGTCTGGCGTCCTGACCTCTGCTGTTTTATAGAATGAAACAGCCTGAGCATTAAGTTCACTTTCTGCCTGCTGTCTCCGAGCCAGTTCTGCTCGAGCTTCAAAAAGCTGACCGCCAGGCTCGTGCGGTGCCAACGCGTTACGGGAAAATTCCAGGCGTTCTTGTGCCTGCCGGATTCGTTGATCAATATCGCGAAGTCTGGCCTGTTTATCTGATCGAGCACGAGACAAAGCTTTACCGCTACCGGTTGGCTCTTCTGCAAGAATTTGTGCACGCTGTTCAGTGAGATTTTCAATAATTCGTTGGCTATTAGCGATTTCAGACTGGTAAACCTGTCTATCTCCACGCGGCAAAAGCTGCGCGGCCTGTTCTTCAAGCAACCGATTTTCTATAGCGCGCGCCGTTACTCCATCATCTACAGATGACAGAGCCTCATTAACTGCCTGAGACAGCAGACTCTTGCGCCCAGGAATTTCACTGAAAGATGCAGACTCAACAATGCTGGCAACGTCTACAGGTCTCCCCTGGCTAACATCAGACATAGCTTTTCGCAGAGCCTGAATGTGAGAATTGCGCGAAAGCACGTTGATCGGCACGCCGGGCGCAATATCAATTTCAGCATGATGAGCGGCATTCGCCGCCAGTGCAGCATCGATATCAACTGGTGAAAAATTTGGTGCGTTTGTAGACTCGCCGCGAGAGTTAATAAATCTGCCGACACCACCAAACGCCACCCCAAGAACAGCATCAATAGCAATTGCCTGTCGATCCAACACATCATACTGGTTAGCCATTTCGCTATAGCCACCATCACGAAGCGTTTTTGCAGTAAGCCCACGCTGTGCCATACCGAACGCAATATTTGTACCTGCGGCATAGGCAATATCTGGCGTTGCACGTACTGCTGTTGCTGCGGCGCGTCGTACTGAACTTTCACCCGTCCGCGCGAGCTGAGCCGCCACACCTTCCGCCAGCGCACCACCAGCACGTAACCCGAGGCTCATAGGGATCAATGTCCCGGCCCCAGCAGTAATGCCCTGCACTAATCCCGCTTCCTGCGCTGTCCTGAAATCAACACCCTGTGCTGTCAGCCGTTCAAACTCAGAAAAACCCTGTAGCGAAGTTACCGCCGCTGCACCTCCGACAGGACCACCGAGCGTTGTACCGACAACAGCCTGCCCGCCCATATCGAACAACCCATAAAGAACCTGCCCGGCGGTTCCGGTTGTCGCGGCATCAGGCGTCAGCCGCTTAACCTGCTGCTCTGCTAGTTTTCTCTGCTCGGCAATGTATGAAACTGAAGTGTCATTGAGCGAGGTGTTTTCGTTAACAAACTGAGCAATCGGGGATACGATTTTATCCATCCCTGCCCATAGCAACTGATCTGGCTTTGCCACCAGCCCGGAGTACAAACCAGACAATGCCGCTCCTACAGCATTGTCGAAAAAACCAACATCGCTGTTAAAGCCAGCTGGATTTGATACTGCTTCGTCAAGCTGCTGATTCTGGTTTACTGGATTAAGGCCAAAGTAACTCATTGCGGAATATCTCCGGAGAATCTCTGACGCTTCTGTGTCAGATCAAGAACAACAGGAGAACCATCATCCTTCAGCAGATATCCAGTCCCAAGTTTTACCAGGTACTGACTATCGCCGTAACTTTGCAAACCATACTGACCAGGCGGTGTTTTTATCCCTGTGCCGACAACTTGTTCATTCCAAGCCTGATTAACCTGCTTATCGAATTGCTCTGCAGACATTCCCCACGGCAAAAGGACATTCCCCATTCCGTTATAGTCATGCACGCCACCTGTAGCTACGTTAACAGCCTGTTTCCAGATATCATTGTCAATTTCGCCTGATACCACGCCTTTTTTCGCCATCACACCAGCGTAATAGTCCTTTGCGATCTCGTATGCCATTGATGCCCCCTGAGCATCACCAGCAAATGCATCCTTCACCATGTCAGAAAACTCAAGGCGAAGATCAGCATCTTTAGGCATCGGAATACCTTTCGCATCATCAGTACCTTTACGAGCCGCCGCGCCAGCAAGAATTGTCTGCGCAGCGGTTTCAGGTGACACGGAAACATCCGGATTAAACCAGTTTTTTTCTGCCAAAATACCACCAGGTTTATCCATCAGTATCCCGGCAACGGCAGCAGATGGATCGTTGGCACTGATCTGCTGTAGTGCTGACATATACACCTGCCCACCACCAGTGCTTTGCCTGATGGTATCGAGATATGCTGCCTGTTGGGAAACGGGCGCATCACGAAAGAAAACACCGATCTGATTGGCCTCGTCTTTGGAAAAGAACGTCAGTGGAGTGCCATATGACTTGGCAAGGTCACTGACCTGAGCGGCACGCAAGGCAACGCTCTGTCCAAAGTTATCCTTATTGCTCATGTCGATAGGCTTTGCCTGTCCGGCGGCAAGAGAGAACTGCACAGGATCCGACTGCCGCTGCTTTATCACCTGATTTGCAGCCGAAACAACGTTGTCATAAAGAGCTGCGCGTGCCGCATACCCCTCCCCTGTCTCACCAGTATCCGGGCGTAATTGCTCAACATATGCTGTAATGCTGCTTGTCGGCATGTTGCGGAAAGAGCCTATATACTGTCCGGCGATCTGCGTATTTCTGAACTCGGTATATCGCAGGTTTCCTTCTCTGACGCCATAAGCTGCAATAAAATCAGCCTCACCAGGTGGATTAGGAAATTCAACGCCACGCATATACGCAGCCGTCGCATCGCGAACCTGGCTGTCAATCATCGTTTTATATTCAGCCTGCTGCTGCCGACGCAGTTGATCCGCCTGTCGCATATAACTTGCCTGCGCCTCAGGAGATGCCGCATCGAATGCTGCATTACCGGTATAGCGTTTGGTGTTGGTTGGAATTGTTGATAAACCAAGTGCTGCACTGACACCAGCAGTTAACTGCTGATCACTGTATGGCTGGCTACCGTTCTCATGATGGATAATGGCTGCACAAAGCGCCTTCAGGGTATCAGGATTTGATGCATCGAGAGGCTCATCAGCAGAAACGCCAAGTTGTTCGCACACTGCTTTGATATACGACATAGTGTCATTTTTATCAGTAGGCGGTGCCCAGCGATTAATTATCTCGCTGACTGTATCAATACCCTGCCGCTGATACGACATCAGGTTCCGCCCTAATGCACGAATCCCGTGTTCAGGTGTTTCGAATTTAGCAAATCGACCATCATCACCGGTCTGGCCTACCCACGGATTAGTTTTGCTGTATTCGAGATTTCCTGGGTTATTGTTGCGTATGCCACGGGCACGCTCGGAAGAGTCACTATCTGCTACAGCACGGCGAGCTCCAGCAGCAGTATCACTTAACTCGCCATTACTTTGGATGAATGCGGTCGCATTGTTTGCCGACCACTGGGACAATGCAGCATCAGCAACCTTCTCTTTAAACTCGATTTTCTTGGCCTGGATTTGCTCGTCACTCCAGCCATGTGCAATGCCGTAATCCTCAATTTGCTGGAAAGTTTGCTTATTAGCCAATACGTATGCGGCGTTGTCGCCATACAATGCTGCGGCATTTTTACCATTGTTCAGCAGCGCAGCCTGAAACTGGCCTTCTTCGTAGGCATTTATTTGCCCTATCTCGTGCCGCCCTGCCTGCGTAGTGAACTGAATGCGCTGCTGCTGCGCCTGCTGCATGAAAGCATTACGAGCCTGTTCATCCGGCAGCGACATAGCCAGTTGTTCGACCTGAGCATCAAACTGCTGCGTATACTCCTGACCTTTTCCAATAGCATTTTTCCCTTTCAGGTTAAGCAATCCTGTTTCAGGATTATTCAGCAGATCGCTGCTTATCTGGCTTAAGCTAAGAGAAGCATCCTGAGCCATAGCAACATTCGCACGCTGTTTTGCCTGCGCAATAATACCTGCATATTGCTCTGCAACATCGCCAAGTACATCACCGACATTTAGTGTCTGAAACGATGAGAATCCCTGCGTCGAAATCCCTCTGCTCTGAACCTGACGGCCCGATGTTGTTGGTACAACTGGCATCTTATTATCCCCTTATCGACCGGTTGGAGTGCCAACAGCAGCAGAAATCGGCGCAGCCTTCTGAGAGAACGGGCTCCACGTTCCTCCGCCCATCTGGTATGCACCGTATGCTTTTAGTGGTGCCGTTAACAAAGTGCTGGTCATCGATGATTTAGCAGCCGACTGAGCAGCAGCCCCCTGTGCCCGAGCATTCATTCCCTGAACCTGATACCCATATGCCTCACGCTGAGCGTTATTCACTGTCGTTAACGCATCAAGAGTGCCGAACTGAGCATTATCCGCAAAAACGTCAAGAGCTGTTCCGCTACTTAATTCCGCACCGGTAGCCCCCATAGTGGCCGCCGCAGTGCCTGAGCGTTGACGCATTTCACGACGACGCTGATCCGCTTCAATATTCCCACGATTGATTGAATCCTGTGCCTGAGCTTCAGCAATTTCAGCATTCCGATCAGCTATGGCTGACTGGTATTTTGCCTGCTTGCTCTGGCTGTACATTGACGCGGCTGTGGATGCCACTGTGACGGCAACCAAAGCGATGGCTGGGTTACACATTATTTTCTCTCCATGTGAAATCTGTGGAAATTAAGACCAAGAGCACCATAAGGCGCGGCTTCTTCAAGCCTGAATCCAAGCCAGTGCAGCCATGCTTTGGCAACGTGGTTTCGCTCGTCGACGTAGTTTTCCAGGCGCGGATAAACTGCCAGCATCTGCTGCAATACAGGGCGGCAGTGGCGAAGAAATGTCTTCTGATATTTTTCGATACGGCTGGTTCCGACCAGCCAGGGCGTACCATTGCCACCGATCATTGACGCCGGAGATACGCCAAACATGGTTACCAGTTCTCCGTTCGCAAATCCTGACCAGGCCATAGTCGCAGTACGCAGACCAACACGCAGCGCATCTTCGGTAGTCATCAGCGATACCGCATACAGTTCGTCAATATCAGCCTGACGAACATCCGGCAAAATCATCTGAAGATGCTCTTCGGTTGCGGGAATAATTTGAACATCGATCATCAGAACCCCCCAACAGTAAGGCGAGGAATAACGGCAAGAACAGACAGCGGCAACGGGTCAAGCTGACGGATTTTTACACGTCCGTTTTTGCCCCAGTTACTGTCCAGTTTCACTTCTACTTTTCCGGTAGCATCATCAACAGGATCATCGTAGAACTCGAATTCACGCTGTGGATATTCGTACCATTTACCGCCAGGCGTAGTCGCCCAGATGCCGCGGCTGGCATTCACAACCAGAGTAACGGAGGGGATCACCTGTTTTTTGTCCAGCAGCGTTTCCTGTCCGTTAATGTTGATATCCAGTGTTTCGAATTCAGCAGTTATTGGCAGGCCGATGTGCACTACAGCCCCCGGAGATTCCAGTGTGACGGCACCTCCGGAAACAACTTTCTGTGGCTCAACATTCGCATCAGAAAGAATGTTTACGGTCTGGCCTTCAAGATGAGACAGGCCTCCAAATGTCCGGCGCGCCATCTGCCAGTTCGTGGTGGCCACATTCCTGAGGGATGGCGGGACGTTCCTGTTAGCACGAACCACTACAGCGGTATTGCTGGTTACAGAAATAATGTCGCAACGTAATTCTTTTGACACCTCATCACCAGTATCAGGATCAGTTCCGGTATAAGGGAACTGTAGTTGCGCGCCGACATCACTACTGGTGAAGTACGCACCACCAGAAACACTGATTGTATATTCCGCGCGGTAATCCCATTCACCAGAACCACCAGTGATGGTCATCGTTCTGTCAGACGTATTTCTTCCATCATAGCTAAGGCCAGAATCAACAAAGAAAGCATCTTCATCGCTGGTAAATAAACGGCTGGACAGTCGCTCGATGTATCTCACTGTTTGCCCGTTAACGGTTCGGTTAACGACGAAATACACCGCATCTTCATTTCCTTCGCTGATACTGCATGTGCTTTCATATTTTCCGGTACTGGATTGTGGTGCCCATGCAAAAACCTGCTGATCACGCAAATAGGTCATCACCAGTAATTTACCGTCATCACGAATGCAGAAGGCGCTGGAGTAAGGGACAATAGAGAAGCACCAGTCAACAATACTGTGCTTCTGAAAAAGATGATTGGCAAGGATGGTCAGGTCGTTCCCCTGATAGCCGTCAACATCGAATGAGTAGGCCAGATCACGGACAACACTGCCTTTCTCCTGGACGAACAGAGCAATATTCGCCACGGCAATTGGTGGGACATTGCTCGAGCCATTTGATCCCTGAGAGCTGAATGCAAATGATGATGGGGTAAGCACTTTGTTCTGGTCGCCAGTGATGACGTACTCACCTCCGGAAGTCAGCGCCACCAGCGAACCAACATCAATCAGGTGACGGATCTCATTAACCTGACGCCCGGCATAGGTGTAGATAATTCTGTCGTCATCCTGCGTAGGATTGCTTTTGCCAAAATCCTTATAATCCCCGGTACGGCTGGCCCAGATAGTCTGAGGAAACGCAGTCGATGCGGCGAAGTAAAGACGTTGTTGATAATAAACAACAGTGCCAGGATAACCATTAACACTGTTCCAGGCATATTTAGCCCATTTATAGCTGGCATTATCCTCGCCAACTACCTGCGAAGGGATATAGGAAATCACCTCGGCAGTTGCAGTAGTTCCATTTGCAGCAGTGATACGGGCAATGCCAAAACCACTGTGCAGATATTCCCACTCAATGCCAGTATCATCATCACCGGATCCGCCCCAGCCATCCCATGATGTGCCTTCTGTATGCGAAGGGCGCAAAGTACCTGTTTTGCCTGCTTTAACGGCGCGATAGTAGTTACTGTCTGCTCGGCGAATATCGCCAATCGACGTACTCTTACTGGTTTCCCATACCGGCACAGAATCCACTGCAGGCTGTTCCAGATAGAACAATTTGCCTACCTGCTCCGCGCCAAAAATAGAGGCGCTTGCCGTTAGCGTAATTGTCCCGGTGCTGGCGCTGGCATAAACCGTCACTGACTCGTCAATATTGATATCTTCAAATGGTCCGTTCTTCGTTACCACATCAACCAGTTGCCAGTTGTCATGCGCATAGCGACGCAACTCTTTCGGCGGGTATGCCGGATGAACAAGCGTAAGCACGTCGGCGCTTTGCGTGAATTTAATTCGGAACAGATCGGCTTCAGTATATGGCGTGGCAATTTCATAAATAACATTGCTGCTGTTCAGCACCAACGCACCATCTTTGATAACGCGCATGTACTGGTGTCCGAACTCCAGAGCATAGGTCTGAACCGTCGAGAACTGGAACGGGATCAGGCGGCATTTCCGATTTGGGTATTTGGCGGCACCGACAAAACGCGTACCAGGTCGATTCTCAACTCCGCCATACTGCCGCACGATAAAGTTATCGCACTTGCGCAATGCCACCTGGTACTTCGCCATGTCGATACGACCGTACAACGACGGTCCAATCTCACCACCGGCAAAGCTGGGCTGGATCCAACTGATAGCCATCAGGACAACCTCGCAATGGTAAACTCGTCAACCGGTGGCAGTGGTTCCTGTGATTCATTCTGGCTATGCGAGCCAGCACTAAGAATCACGCGATTGTACATATTGAGGGCAAACGTACCGAGGTCTGCATTCCCAGTCAGCGCCATGTTAATAGCTGCCGCAAGACGCCAGGCCAACGCCTCCATAAAAATGGCATCAAACATGTTCACATCTGTAACGCGAGAGACATACTTGAGCCATGCCTGAGGCTGGTCTGTGTAGATCAACTTTCCTGTTCCGTTGGTGTCTACACCTACTTCGTACTGAACGCGCATTGCTGCTGTTGGATTGCGTACACCAGGAAGCATAATTTCAGTAATGCGCAGACAATCGGACGGGTACTGATACGCATATTCCCAGTCAGGCGGTGGATTGCTCGTATCTGCCAGCGCCACGCGTTTGGTAGCAAAGTTCCAGTCAAAATCAGAAAGCACAGCATCACGGCAGGCCTCAAAGTGCAGCGAACATTCCCCCGCTTCCTTGCTGGCTTCCGTCAGGCTGTTAATGCTGCGGCTATTGCCAATATTGGACAGCGCACGATTGCAGATCTCTACTACAGAGGCCATTACTCACCCCCATTGCCGTACAGGGTTTCAGCCGCTGATTTTTCTACATCCCCGGAAACAGGAGCGATCGCCATATCAGTGATCTGCAGATCGGCGCTGCGATTAACACCATCGTCAGTTTCTCTGGCAGACAGGCCTCGAATAACAGCCTTTGCAGTTATCATCACTTCTGTTCCGACGCCCTGAGGTTGCGCCTTCAGCTTATTCAATGTGTCGTTATTAAGAGTGATGCACAGCCCCCACGGGTATTCATCGCGAGTTCTGGTTTCTCCGCTCTCATCCTGGTAGCTGTCAGTGCCGGTTTTGAGGTTTACGAGTTCCATATACACTCCTGCAATAAAGGGGCCGAAGCCCCTTGTCTGATCCGCGAGGCTTACACGCCCAGTTCTTTACGCTTATCTGCGATCTTCTCGCGGAGCGTTTCGGCTTTGGCGTTATGGTGTGGCTTCTCGTTAAAGAGCAATTCGTACTCTTCACGGAGCTTATCCAGTTCACCATCATCTGACACATCGTTGATGATTTTGGTGCTGGTTGCTGCCATTGACTCTTTTCCTGCAACTTTTGCTTTTGCCTGTCTGGCTGCATCGTTAACAGGTTCCAGTGCGCTACCAGGCTCACCTTCGTATTCGATTTCTGCCCCCTCCGGCCACAGAGTGTTATGGATATGAGAGAGGCGCAGAACGCGGTATCTTGGTTTCTCACCTGACATCAATATCACCTTAACCAGTTACTTTTGAGCGGATCGGATACGGCGTATTGGCATCAACATCAAGATTGATACCCGCAGTGAATTTGCCAGCCGTTAGTGGGCCAGTTGCGACGGAGTAGTTAACACGCAGATATCGCTGAACACCGGCTGGCACCTTTGCAGAAACAACTCGCTTACCTGCTGTCAGGGTGGCCTTTGCCAGTGCGCCACTATCATAAATAGTGGACCATGAGCTGTTATCCTCACTCGTCTGCAACTGGATGTTTACAGTTGCATCACCGCTTGCTGCGGCGGCTGTGTTAACCAGCGCCCAAAACTCAAGCGGGTAACCCACGCCGATATCACGACGTTTTCCGTCAATTGGACCGAGATCGATTACGTCAGTAGAAGCCGCGGTATCAGTTACCGCCTGTGCTTCGGAGAACATCAACAGTTTGTCGGTGATCATCTTCTTTCTCCATTAGTGGGTCTGTTACGACCCACAGGTTAATAACAGGCGTTACACCACGCGGGCTTCTGTTTCCAGAAGCGCATCAGTTTCACGGATTGGTACACCACGGAATGAAGTCCACCACTCGCCTTCTGTCTCTTTTACGCTGATCGCCAGAGATGTTTTCTCCAGAGACTGCAAATCAAGAGCCTGGCCTACAGTGCGGTTCATGTAGAACACCGGGCGCCCCATGCCACGGTTCGGAATGCGATGCAGTGCTTTAACCATCAACTTCGCAATATTTGCGGCAGAGGAAGGTTCTGAAAGATTGCTGACATCGATGTTTGCAATGCGAACAACATAACGCCAGTCACGCAGAGCAAGTCCGTTGTCCCATTTGTAATGGGTACGGTAGCCTTCGTACTTGCCGCCATTCGCATCTTCCAGTGTCACCTGGCCTTTATCTTCCATCTGGATGCCAGCCTTCTTCCCTTTCGGGAAGATGCCATGCACGGTGTTTTCGCCCCACACTACTAACCAGATTGAGGTGTTATCTGTACCCGTGCCACCAGCATCAATGATGTTCTGAGCATTACCCGCAGACAGGCTGGAATAGCGGGAGGACAGTCCCATAAACTGCTGAGGGTTAACGCTGGAATCACCATAAAACAGCGTCTGCGCCATCTGCTGATTCATCGCTTCAATAAATGCGCGGTCTTCAGACAGGCGGAATTCGGCGGTATTGCCGTTCAGATCAGCCAGTGACTTATCGACTTCAGCATAGGTTTCCAGCATGCCCACGGAATCGGTTACCTGCACTGTGGTTGATTTGCTTGGCTGTACGCCATAGTTCAGCAAACGCCAGGTAGCTGAAGGTAAACCAGAACGAATGGTGGTTCGGTGTCCGGTAGGAAGGTTCCCTTCGACAAAAGGCATATCCTGAAGGATCGGGTTAGTTTGACCGAGAAGCTCGATAATCTTATCGACTTTCCCGTTTGGATCGACGCGCTTACCCCAGTCAGCCAGCGTCAGCGCAGTTAAGCCTTTAACAGCCATTGTCATTTCCTCTCTTATTTGCCATAGAGCACTTCGGCCGCACTACGCTGGCCTTCATTACCACCGGTGACCATGCCATCTTCAGACATCGCCTTTCCGATTTTCACGAACGTTTTGACCAGATCAGGGTGATTACCCAGTCCGGTGGTGTTCAGATATTCTTTGAGCTCGGGTGTCCCGAACTGGTCAAGCGCACGCTGTGCGGCGCTAAGGTTAGAAATCAACTTGTCGCCACCAATTTCTTTGTCAGCTTTTACATCAGCAGCCCACTGCTCGGTTGTTTTCTGCCAGGCTTCTGCCTGGCGCTGCTGCACACCTGCCAGAATCTTCGGATAAGCATCAACCAGCTTTTGCGCTTGCTCGTTGGTCAGGTTTAGTTCTCGCGCCACCGGCTCGAATTCCTTCAACGCTTCTGTATCCAGCTCTACGCCTTCGGCAGCCTGAAACTCGTACTTTTCAGGCGCACCCTCTGGTTTATCGCCGTCCTTTTTTTCATCCTGCTTATCGTTTTCAGGCTTTTTGTCATCAGCAGGTTTATCGCCATCAGCAACAGGTTGTGGCTTATCACCTTCCTGTTGTGATGGATCACCAACTGGAGCAGGGTTATCACCTGCAGGCGCTGACGGTTCTGACGCAGCCGGAGCTGCTCCACCATCGACTGGTTGCTCATTGCAAAGACGGCGATACAGCAAACGCTCAAATAAATTCATGATCACTCCTGTTCACTGGCCTCTTTGGCCATCTTCAAATACTGTTCAGGGCAATGCGCCATAACGCGCTGAAACAGTTCCAGCGCCAGATTGCGTTGCCCCTCATTAAATGCCATTGCCATAGCGTCCATCGGTGAGATAGCGGAAAACACACGGCCTTTCTCCAGCACCGACCAGACAACGCGACGCCCCTGTTCACTGCTCATGACAAAGCGAATGTCATCAATTTCACGCTGTGCCATGTCACGTTGCTTACGGGCGTTTTCTTCTTTCAGTTGATCGTCTTCGTAATCTGTCATTGTGATTGCCCACCCTGACCACTAACTGCATTCGCCATAGCTGAAAACACACTCGGATCCGAAGTTTTAGCTTCGCTTAGCGTCTTGGCCCCCTGTGCCGCCGCCATCCCCATCGCCATCATTTGTTGCTGCTGTTGTTGCTGTGCCCGTTGCTGGCGAGCCTGCTCAACCTGTTCCTGCGGAACAATGACGGTTGGAGACACTCCGGACATATCAGCGAATGCATCGATCGCCTGATCAACGTTGAGTTTGTCGAGAGCTTCTGGTTTCGCTTGCGCAAGTTGACCAATGAAGTTGACCGTAGACGCCAGACTGGACAGGCCGATAGACTTCTGCGCCTGAGCCATGACGGAAATGTATTCGACCTTCAGGGGCATACCTTCCATCGCGTCAGGCGGTGGCGGCAGCATGTTTTTACGCACCATCATCGAGAAAGCGCGGTCAATGAGAGGATTAAGACATTCGTCGTTCAGACGCTCCAGAACCGGCCCCAACATCAGAAGTTTTTCTTCTTTCATTTCGATCACTGCTTCAACAGGCATCGAGCGGGTATTGATGTTCTGCAACATCATGAACAGATCGACAAAGTAGGCGCTGTTAATGATTTGACGAGTGTCCTGAATGTCTGCCACCAAATCTGCTGTACTGGGGTTAACCAGATAAGCAGGCCTGAAACCATCCTGACCAGTAATCTGATCGATATACGTGATGTCGCCAGGAAGAAGGGAGGCACGCTGATTCTTGAGGGAAGTCGGAGCAACCATCGGCGGATTGGTGGCTTTATCAATCAACTGCGACTTGCGCTTCTGGAGAAGCTGCAATGCCTTAACAGGTCCAAGCGCCAGCATACCCGGGCATGATGATCCATAAACATCTTCGCCATTAACTTCCCAGCGCGGAGCCATAATTGGAAACTCATCAAATCCGGACTCACGCAACAACTTGTCGTTATCGCCACCAACCTCGTAATAAACCGATTTGAATGGCTTGTTCTTGCTATCCAGCTTCGATGTATCGCGGTCAATGTTCGGGTAAACCGAATGCATCACGTCAATCCACTTCTCGTAGGTGCCGCTTTCCCACATGCTTTTTACGGATTCGCTGACGTTATTTAGCCCGAACTCCTGAACAAGCTGACGAACAGTCATAGAGAACTTGCGAAAACAGGTGTCCACACTGCCACGAGGTGAGTTAGCCAGGTAGTAACTGCCTATCGGGAATGGCATTGTGCGAATGATGTCCTCGTCATCCTCCAGCACCGCCATTGCACCAGTGCTGTATGTGCCGAGGCTTCCGTATAACTGCGGAAGAGACTGGTAGAGATTCGACTTATTGAACATATCGTTCATGCGGTTCTGCACCGCCTCGAGCCACAACTTAACAGGACCATAATCCATCATTTCAGGATCTGGCGTAGCCAGGCGAAACCACGGACGCGCAGGGCTTGTGATGCCTGACATCATGCCGCTGGCGAGAGTGCGCGCCGCCATAGTCCCGGTCGAATCAATAATGCGTGTATTGCGTCGATCGTTACGGTTGACCTCAGAAGTCAGAAAGCGGGAACCACGCGGGTTGATGTAATCACTCAACTCGCGCCAGTGCGGCTCGAACGACTGACGCTCGCTTTCAAGTTGTGCGAACTGTTTGTTCAATCGCTCTTTAGTTGTTTCCGCCATTTCAATGACTCCGGTTACTGACCAAGCAGCGTTTTACCGCTGGTATTAGCGGTTGATGTGTCGCCCTGAGAACCGGTAAGCAGCGTAGAACTACGACCAGCAGCAGCGCGACGGCGACGAGTTTCTTCGTCGCGGGCATCAACAACGGCGGCATCCTGCTCCTGTGGTGCTGCCTGAACTTCTGGTGTTGCAGGCACTGATGGTGAGCTACCCATGCACATATCAATGACTCCGTACGCAATTAAATTATTACCAATTTAACCACATATGATTTATTTATCGTAGAAGGTTGACATTTAACGCGTGAATTATTACCTTTCAGGTAACCAAAGAGCTCATTCTGGTTACTAACCTGACTGGCTTGTCGTTAAATTAAACAGGTGGAGTGAGCTTTTATTTTGAGCAGTACGGCGTATGGCACATGCGCCGATAGCGGTCTGGATACGTTTAAGGGGCACCCTCCCTTGCTCGGGCAAACGAACCAGGTAGCCGGAATGTGCAAGTCGAGCGGTTTTATTCCGCGCACGGGGATTCACCATCCCGGCGATTCGGTGTGACGCCTCGGAAGAGACGAGGGTACAACGATGAGAGCATTTATGGAGCCGCGACAAAGTGTGGCGCCTTAACAGGCTAAGTGCTCTCAGCGTTGTGGCATTAGCTCAGTTGGACAGAGCAACCGCCTTCTAAGCGGTTGGTCGCAGGTTCGAATCCTGCATGCCACGCCAGAATCACGCCTAAGGACCGTGATGCCAGAAGTTCCAGGTGCTTGGCGGTGATGGTTTCCCTTGAACAGCCCATTCAAGACCATCTTTTTGACCTTGGAGATAATCAAGCGGCAACTCTTCATGATTACTTGCAGGTTCGGCACTATGAAGCATGGCAGCGCGGCAGGCGTTCCAGCCTCTCACCTCTGCAATAGCGGCAACAGCATCAACCGCGTACATGCTAAGAGGATTAGGCATTGGTTTTTCTTCCGGTACTACTGGCACTGGAGGGGTGGCGTAGAGTGGAACTCCTCCCCCTCCACCAGAAAATTCATTGCGAGCGTTATACTCACGACCATCTGCGTCATCACGCATCCACGCCACCGGTTCTGCTTCCAGCGATGCCAGTGCAATTTCATAAGCACGGCGCTCAATATTGTCTCGAACGTCCAGGCTGCCTATGCGCTCTTTGATTTCTTTAATCATTTCTTTGTCGGTGAAAGTGCTCATATCAATCTCCTTTGGTACCAATGTTTACAGCCTGGCAAGCCTCTTTGAGCACCCAGTCAACAGCGTCTTTCCATGCTCCGGTTTCGACTGGCGGATTCTCACGCTTTACCTGTTCATAGAAGCACACTGCTTTAACCAGTCCTTCCGGTACTACTGGTGATGGCTGTTTAGCTTCTAAATCAGCAATTCTGTCAACCACGGCATCTACGGCATCTGAAAAGCCGAACCAGTTACTCCACTCCGGCCTATCCCCGGTTGCTGCAAAGTACATATCAGCCAAAGCAGACTCAGCATGGTCACGCTCGTTAATGAGTTGCTCTTCGCTTTTCTCCAGTTCAGCAATACGCTTACTTCCATCCGAGATAACACCTTCGTAATACTCGCGCTGCTCGTTGAGTTTTGATTTTGTCTCCTCAAGCTCAACACGCAGTTTCCCTACCGTTAGCGCAATATCCTCGTTCTCCTGGTCACGGCGTTTGATGTATTGCTGGTTTCTTTCCCGTTCATCCAGCAGCGCCTGCACTACTTCAGGGTTGAAAGCTGCGATATAACGAGCGTTGTTCTCTGCGTTGTTCTGTCCATCAAAGCCGGTCCATTTGATAACGTCTTCACATCGTTTATCACCAGGTGTATGCACCGCATATGTACCAGTACCAGACGAAATAAATGCGACCCATTCACCCTGTGTTGCCAGTTGCGCCGCCTCACGCAGTGCCTGATAGTCAATCTTGTTCATGTCACATCACCCTGAATCCGTTGCATTTACGTAAGAAATCGCAGATATAGCCCTTCATTTTTTCATGCCAATCTCGATCATTCCCATTGCACCAACCATCAGGTGGAGTCCAGTTTTCTATCAGAGCAGCCATTTTCTTTGCTTTCGCCGGAGTAGCTGTTGCGGTATCGCAGTAATGACGAGTGTCAACCAACGCATCCATACCATCGATATCAAGTACGCAAAACCATGTGTGATTCGGAATTCCTACAGGTGGTATTTGTTGCCCACGTCGACGTTTATCAATAAGATATACACTCACTGCTTGCCTCCTTTGCGAATCTGTTCCGCCCATTCTTCAAGGGATTTCTCCGCATATTCACCGGACAGGCCATCAATCGGATGCGGTTCATTAGCCAACTCTTCTTTCGCTGACAAAATCATGCGTGTAACGTCGAAAACTTCACGCAAAGATTTATTGATAAATCCGTGATTGAACGCAGCAGCAAGACGGCTGGCGGTATAGTTAATCCCCTCGTTGCGTGCTTCCGCACGTACTTCAGCAAGGAAGGCATCGGTGGCTGGGGTTTCGACATTAGGTCGAAGCTCATAATCACAAACTCTTTCAATCCATGGTGATACTCTGTCGCATTTCCTCTTCTTGCGTTCACCGACCTTGGTTGCCTGCTGAATAATTACCCCCCAGCAAATGCTTTCGACCTCTTCGCTCCATCCATCGCAAGCATCGCCTCTATAGTCGTCAATTGCAGCCTCAGCAGCAGCGATAGCCTCCTCAGCAGTTTTGTGACACTCGAAACTAAATTCAGAGCCATATGAGAAATACATAGCCCCGGCCTTCAGTCTTGCATTCTCCGCCGCCAACGCCGAAAACTTCTCGTGTGCCAACTTAACAGCCGAATCAGCCTGCTTAATTGACTCAGTCGCTCTCTGGTGGTCTTCGGCCAGCGCATTAGCACGCACCAGTTGCACTTCCAGTTGCGTTGCCAAATCGCTGATCAGCTTTGCCACACTGCGCATATCAACGGCACCACATTCTGCTTTCAATTCCGAAGCCATCTCATGCCCGGCGGCAACTAACCCTTTGATGTTACTTTCCATCTTTACCCTCGCTTATCCACATAACTTATTGATTACATTGATAACTAAAAATATCGTCGATTCAGAACTCTTCGATGTTCCAGCCACCACCTGCTTTCTTTGGCTTAACCGTTACCCCGATGATTCGGAACGGATACTGATCTGCGGCGACTTTGGTTTTCACCCTGGCGTCGTCGGTCCAGAAACCTTTCACTTCGTGCAGTTCCATCTCTCCGGTGGCGAGCATCACAGCGAAATCTGGCGTATAGAACGTGTTGTCAGCTAACCGCAGCTTGATACCCTCAAATCGATACCAGACGATTTCTCCTGCACGTTTACGCATCTCAAGGTGCTGACAATACGCAGATTCTGTTTTGTTCATCTGGCCTGTTTTGAGTCGACCAAGAGCCTGTATCTGTTTTCTCATGATTTACCCCTGAGGTAATTAAAAACCACATAAGACACGAAATCAATAGATTTTAGAATATTTTATTACCTCATAGGTAATTATTGAGACGTAAAAAAATGCGCTATCGCGCTGGTATTACTTGATAAATCCTGCCGCCTTTCCCCGCCTGTATTCCTCCATCAGCCACTGCGCCGGTGTTATTCCCCCCAGGGTGGCGGCGTTAGGCATGCACCCGAAACTTCGCCCTGGCGGGTGGTAAACGTCTCTCCCTGTGTCCGGAGGTGTACTCATGGGCTCTGGCTTTGCCTGTATGCTGATCACCGGATCGGGTATCTGCTGTCCGGAAGCCACCTTTTTCGCCCAATCATCGAGCAGCCTGCGCGCGTGTTTCTCAACCTCAATCTCGCTAAGCTGGCGCTGATACATTGCACGGCGGGTATCACATACGACCCAGTACATAACCGGATGCCGCCACGGGAATCTTTCGGGACCACCAGGATATAAACTTTTTTCCTTGCTGTACCGGTGAAACTCCGCCATCACATCGTCAATGGTGACGCCAAGAACCATCTTGCTGTCTTTGCACCACTTGATAAATTGCCCTGGAGACGGCCAGAACGGAGATTCACTGGCGCGGGCGTGGCGCATACCAGCAGAAACCTGTTCACGGGTTCGGATCCCCCCTTCGGCAAACGCAGCAATCCACTGCTGTTTTGCAGCAACTTCCTGCTCTGGCGTCTTCAGGTTGGTTACCACTGCCGCCGGAAACAGTTGTTTCAGCTGTTTAAAAAGGGCATCAACAAGCCTCTCTGCTGACATGTTCACCACATTGTCATTGTTGACGTACTGATGCTCATAACCTGACATGCGAGAAAGGGCTTCTCCGTCACGGTTTTGTATCGCGGTAAAAACGTTGTTCACAAGAAATCCTCCCATGCTTCAGGGCTGTTCCAGTGCGGAACGTTGTTATCAGGTAATGTTGATTGCTTCTGTCTGCTAATCTGCAGCCGCCTTGCCAGCTTCTGCTCCCACTGTGCCTGATGGTATGCCTTACCCTCAGCCATCCAGTAAATTCTGAACTCTGCAAGTTCCTGTGCCGTTGGCAGACTGTCCAGGTAGATCCCCTGCAATGAGCTTTTCCGAAGAAAGTCATCTGATGGCTGCCATTGTTCATGCATGACAAATTTGCCTAATTGCCCTGGCCCACCAGGAGGAACAAAGTTATTCATCACGGCGTTGTTTGCTCCGGGGTCATGAGGCACAGAATCCCCGCTTTTTGTCCTGCTCTCCCTCTCTTGGTTAAATGACTGGTTATATGACTGGTTCTGGATCCCGTTTTTGGGATCATTCAACATCCCGTTTTTGGGATCATTCAACATCCCGTTTTTGGGTATATTCCCGTTTTCGGGTATATTCCCGTTTTCGGGTTCATTGCCCCACTCCCGGTTGCCTTTAATGTTCCCGTTTTTGGTTATATTAAGAGAGAAAACCCGCACTCTTTTTGTCGCTCCCTTTCTCTCTCCGGTATCTGAAATAAGCCCCATTTTCATGAGCGATATAAGCCCGGCCTGCACGGTTTTTTTATTCAGGCAAGTGTCTTTAACGAGGCGTTCTATGCTGGGGTAGCAGAGGTTATATTCATCGGCTCTGTCAGCCATCGAGAGCAGTATGAGCTTTAATGATGAGCTACCTGGATCTGTCTCCCAGGCCCAATCTGTTGCATGTCTGCTCATGATTAATCTCCGCTATCAGCTTGAGTGTTGTGGGGAGGAATTAATCATGATCTGCTTAATCTCTGCCCTGATGCGACGGTTTGACTCCATGGTGCACTCAACACAGTGTCCGTTGTAAACCCAGCGTTCACTGTCATGTCCGTGCTTACATGGTTTTCCGGTGTAGTAGCGTTTAAGTCCGCGCTTTGCGGCATCAATACGTGTAATGATTTCCATGGTAAGCCCTGTTATTAGTATTGGGATTACGGTTATTTTGTGCTGACACAAAAAAAAGATCAACCAGATTTGGTTTTTTATTACCTTTGAGGTACGAATAGATATGAAAAGACCGCCGGATGGCGGTCTACAGAGGGTTGTTGCCAGATATCATGAGTAGAAGAAGTATGCCAGTTCCGCTTTTGAGCGCAGCCATTGTCTTGTTTTACAGGCTTTAAAAAGCCCATTCATCAATACCTTACCTGGCATTTTGCGCTTACCTGTTAAGTGAGTCTGGATATAGTGACTCGTCGTTCCGGCTTCCTGTGCGAAGGCTTCACGCTCATCCGGAGTAAGTGCAAGCCAGTGCTTTTTGAAATCGAAATGTCCGTTATCGCTCATAGCTATTGCCTGATATTTATTTCAGATAATAAATATTCACCCATAAGGTAACAAAAATCAAGGATAGTTACCTATGGGGTGCATTTACCTGTTGGGTAATATTGCTTTAAATTGAATCATCTACTGATTCATATATGAGGCGATTTTCCAGAAAATGAAAAGTATCCAGGACGTCCGCAGGCAAAATCTCAACGACTTGATCGACCGTGAATTCAATGGTGTTCAGACGCGGATGGCAGAAAAACTTGGAACTCAGGCAAATCTGGTAAACCGCTGGGCTCTTGGCAAGAAGGTTATCGGCGACCAGGTTGCGCGAAAAATTGAAGCTGCCGCCAATAAACCCCGTAACTGGCTTGATATCGATCGCTCGCTTTCTCAGGAAGGTTTTCAGCCTGTCGGCCCAAGCGACATTGGTCAGCTGGCAGCTCACAACCTGGAACGCTGGATGAGTGAAAGCCGCGACCTTTCAACTCAGGGAAAACTTCACCGCGCATCCGGCGTCGCCCAGGTGACAATCAGTCGCCTGTTAAACAATGAGGTCAGCGTTTCCATTTCCACCCTGGAGAATGTTGCATCCGCATTCGGGCGTCACGGATATGAACTACTGATTCACCCGCACGACCCTGCGACTATCAACTATGACCGCTCGCGCTACGCATTGTTACCCGAAACCGAGAAAGCAAAGATCGAAAGTTACATTGAATTTGTCATCAACCAGAACGAAAAAAACAAACAATAAAATCATACTCTTCAGTAAGTAAGCCGCCTTCTGGCGGCTTTTTTATTGCCTATACTATTACCTAATGGGTAATTTTTTTAACTCATATCTATTGACATCAAACCAAATACGCATAATTATTACCTCAACGGTAACAGACCGAGGTAACAAGTTATGCAGTGGAAAATCATCAACGGTTGGTACTGCGTTACTGCATGCGGATTCATGAGCTGGAAGTTCCGCACCTTACAGGAAGGCATTAAGTGGGCTTTCGTCAGCAAAGAAGCTCGCGATGTAGCCAACGATAACGAGATATGGGAGGGCTGATAATGAACGTTAATCAGCAGAAAAATCTTCAAAAAATCATGCTGGCATTCGACAAGGACTACCGCCTGTCAGAACAGCTATATGACCGACAAGTTGAACTGATTGAGAGCATCCGACTTCATCAACTGTCCTCAACTTTCGACGTTGTAACAGGCAAAGGCGTTCGTCAGGAAGTGCTGGAGGCTGCTAAAGACAGCCCTGAGTTCGAAGAACTGATGGATGCCTACCGGCGCGAGGCAATGGCAATTATAGCGCGCTGGGATCTGGCGGATCAGCTTGATGGACAGAGGGACGCGGCATGAAACCGGGAATTTATTTCGACATCAGCAACGAAGACTACCACGCCGGTGACGGCGTGAGTAAGTCGCAACTGGACATGGTTGCCAAGAATCCGGCGCTTCTTAAATGGGTTCAGGCAGCACCAGAAGACGAAGAGAAAAAGTCTGCACTGGATATGGGAACCGCATTGCACTGTCTGCTTCTGGAGCCTGGAGAATTCGACAAACGCTTCATTGTTTCACCGAAGTTCGATCGTCGGACGAAACAAGGTAAAGCTGACGAAGAAGCATTTCTTCGTGATGTAGCGGATATGGGGATTACGGTACTTGATGCCGAGCAGTGGCGGAAACTGGAGCTGATGCGTGATAGCGCAATGGCTCACCCGGCGGCACGCTGGATGCTGGAAGCACCTGGTTACTGCGAAGCATCAATGTACTGGAACGATGAAGAGACGGGTGAGTTGTGCCGAATTCGTCCAGACAAATGGCTGAACGAGCACAACGTGATCGTCGACGTGAAAAAGGTTGCAGATATGGACCGTTTTGCACGTCACATCGAGGAATTCCGCTACCACGTGCAGGACGCAATGTACCGCGAAGGCGCAATGAGGGTTACTGGTCAGCCGCATGGTTTTTTCTTTCTTGCCGTGAGCGAAAGCATTGATTGTGGTCGGTATCCGGTACGCGTGTTCGGGCTGGATGCGCCGGATGTCGATGCCGGGCACGCTCTGTTCCGCCGGGATCTGAATACCTATCACGAATGCCGCATCAGCGATGAATGGGGCGGCGTGGAAATTATTAAACGCCCTGAGTGGGCACGCAAACAGGATATGTACGTATGAGCAACGAAATTGCAATCACCAATGATGTGTTGGCTATTCGGGGAATCGATGAAGTTACATGGAGCGCTCTGAAAAACAGTATTTACCCTGGGGCAAAAGATGAATCGGTAATGATGGCAGTCGATTACTGCCGGGCGCGTCAACTCGATCCTCTTCTTAAGCCGGTACACCTGGTACCAATGAGTGTTAAAGACTCGAAGAGTGGAAAGAATGAATGGCGCGACGTGGTCATGCCTGGCATTGGACTTTATCGCATTCAGGCCTACCGTTCCGGCGATTACGCAGGCGCTAATGAACCTGAGTTCGGTCCAGATGTAACACAAACGCTTTCAGGCGTGGAGGTTACCTTCCCTCAGTGGTGTAAGTACACCGTCAGCAAGCGAATGGCAAGCGGGGAAATCGTAGAGTTTAGCGCCAAAGAATACTGGATTGAGAACTATGCAACTGGGGGGCGTGACACATCGGCACCAAATGCCATGTGGAAAAAGCGCCCTTATGCGCAGTTGGCAAAATGCGCAGAGGCACAGGCATTACGTAAAGCATGGCCGGAGATTGGTCAACAAGCCACAGCTGAGGAAATGGAAGGTAAATATATCGACTCACCTGACATTATTGAACGTGACGTAACTCCAAGAAGTCAGGCAAAGCACGGCACAGCATCCAGCATGAACAGTCTGATCAACGCTAAACCAGTGAAAAAGCATGATGAGCAAACGCGTAAAGCGGATAGCCGTGATCCAGAAGAAATGCTGATGGCCTTTACCAGCGCAGCGATGAATTACAGCACTGTCTCCGAACTGGATAAGGCTTACAAATACATTGCACAAAAACTTTCAGATGATGACGAACTGCTGGCAAAAGCCACCGACGTTTACAGCGTTCGTCGGGAAGAATTAAACGAAACATCTATGTAACCACCACCGCGGCGCCACACGCGCCGCACTGCAACCAAGAGAGGTATTTATGAAAGGTGCATTAGATAAGAAGAAACTCCTGGCGGTGGTGCCACTGTCATGGAGCACTATCGACCGTATGGAGCGCGCAGGTGAATTTCCTAAACGCTGGTATATCACTGACAAACGCTGCGCATGGAACCGTGACGAAGTTGAGCGTTGGCTTGATGAACGTCAGGCAGCAAGCCCGGCAGAGTTCCAGGGTAAAAAGCCTCCTGTTCAGCAACGTGTATATCGTCCTGTGAGAAACGCTGCATGAGTGTGCTGCTAAGGCACTGGAGCAAATGGTCAGGATGGTACTTATTCCTGGCCTCTGTTTCAGCATGGCTTTATCTGCTGGCATTAATTTTCAGAGAGGGTTGGATTAAGTGAGAAAGTTAAGCCGACTTGAAAAATATCACATGAACAAGGTTTCAATGCGCCGTCCTTCAAAGGTTATCGCCGTTACTCCTGCGGCGATAGAGATCGAAAAACGCGCGATTGAAAGAGAGAAAAAAGGGCAGTTCCGCATTGCCGCTCACCTTTGGCTTCAGTGTATGGATGTTGCTTCTGGTGATGTTGAACGTGCAAGGATCGCGGTTCGCAGGGACCAATGTATCACAAAAGGTAACGGCCTTCGCCGTGGCGACTATAGCGGCATAGGATGTTGTGGGGTGGTTTATGACTAAGAAATACACACTAATCTATGCAGATCCACCCTGGGTATACCGGGACAAAGCCGCAGATGGTAATCGCGGTGCCGGTTTTAAATATCCGGTTATGAGTGTGCTGGATATCTGCCGCCTTCCTGTGTGGGATTTGGCCGATGAAAACTGTCTGTTGGCCATGTGGTGGGTGCCAACACAACCACTCGAAGCACTAAAAGTTGTTGAAGCCTGGGGATTCCGTCTGATGACGATGAAGAGCTTCACGTGGATAAAATGTGGTAGTCGACAACCAGATAAACTGGTTATGGGTATGGGACACATGACTCGCGCCAATAGTGAAGATTGCCTGTTTGCGGTAAAGGGAAAACTACCTACGCGCATTAATGCAGGGATCGTTCAGTCATTTACCGCACCGCGGCCTGAGCATTCAAGAAAGCCAGATATCGTTCGTGAAAAACTTGTGCAATTATTAGGCGATGTTTCTCGCATTGAACTGTTCGCCCGCCAGACGTCTCATGGCTTCGATGTTTGGGGTAATCAGTGCGAAGACCCGGCAGTGCAACTACACCCTGGATACGCGTTGGATATCGGCGGATTAACAAATGCATTCAGCAATGCTCCGCTGTCACCAACAGACAACCAGGGGCGGGAGCGTGCAGCATGAACCTATATCAACGCATCAATGGCGCTGACTGGTGCAATATCTTCGTCGTCGGCGATCTGCATGGGTGCTACACGCTGCTGATGAACGAACTCGACAAAGTTTCATTCGACCCGGCGCGCGATTTGCTTATTTCCGTTGGTGACCTTGTTGACCGCGGCGCTGAAAACGTCGAATGCCTGGATTTGATTACTATGCCGTGGTTCCGAGCTGTTCGTGGCAACCATGAGCAGATGATGCTGGATGCACTGGTCAACGGCGGAAGTTTCGGACATTGGATGTCAAACGGCGGTGGATGGTGGCACCAACTTGATTCTGAGCAGGATGTGCAACTCAAATACCTTCTGCCAAAGGTTACCAACCTCCCGATGATTATCGAACTGGTTACCGGCAATAAGAAGGTCGTCATCTGCCACGCAGACTACCCGCACAACGAATACGCATTCGATAAGCCAGTACCGGAAGAAATGGTGATATGGAATCGTGAGCGGGTTAGCGACGCGCAGGACGGTATTGTCTCGGAGATAACCGGTGCCGATTTGTTCATCTTCGGTCATACGCCAGCACATCACCCACTGGTGTATGCAAACCAAATGTACATCGACACCGGCGCAGTGTTCTGCGGAAATCTGACGCTTACCAAAGTCCAGGAAGGATAGAATTATTTATTACTGTCTTCCATCCACTTCTCAAACTTCGACGGGGAGAACGGAATCAGATCCGTATGCTCCCCGTTAATCCAGGAATCAATCATATCGGCCCACTGCTGCAACATGTAGGCGCGCTGTCTGGCGTATTCCGCTTTGTTATATACGGCGCGCACACCTTTCTGCTCGTGTGCCAGAGCCTTTTCAATCCAGTCTGAAGGATAACCAGCCTCATGCAACAATGTACTGGCTGTACGGCGCATATCATGTACAGTAAAATCCTGAATATGCTCACCATCTTCATTTATTATTTTCACCGTTCTGTCGATCAGAGAGTTCAGCGCGGCATTAGATAATGGCTTCCGGAAATTGTAACGACCAGGAACCAGATATTCACTTCCACCAGCGCACATCTGCAACCCAACCAATATATCCTGTGCCTGTTTAGGCAGGTAAATAACGTGCGCCCGGCTTCCCTTCATGCGGTCTGAAGGAATTGTCCATGTCCATTTTTTAAAATCTATTTCATCCCACGTTGCATTGGTGAATTCGCCTTTACGAACCATAGTGATAAGCACCAGCTTTAAAGCCATTTTCATAGTGCCCATAGCACCAATGGCATCCAGCGTGCGGAAGAACAGGCCAATTTCTTCTGGTGTCAGTGTTCGCTCTCGTGGTTTAAATATGGCGATAGACGAAGGTTTAATGTCAGCCGCAGGATTAAACAAACCATGACCACGGTCATTGGCGTGACGGTATACGCTGCTGATGATCTCCCTGGCCTGCACTGCTGTTGCCCGGCCGCCGCGTTCGACAATCCGGTCACACAAATCACGAACCATCGATGTGGTAATTTCAGTCATCATTTTGTTGCCAAGAACCGGAAGTATGTCACGGTCGATCACCACCTGCTTCATTGCGCGGGTACTGTCAGCCAGGATGACATGTTTCATATAACTGTCGGTATGTACCGCAAACGTCTCGGCACCACGAATCTTTTTGATACCGTCACGTTTAGCCGCAGCCGGTGACTGGCCTGCTTTAAGCAGCTTCTTTGCAGCAATCAGTTCTTCTCGCGCTTCTGCCAGGCTGATACCGTCACGCCCATACTGCCCGATTACCAGTGTTTCGCGGCGACCGTTGATACGGTAGTCATAGCGAAACGAGACCGTGCCTGACGTAAGCACAGCTACATACAGCCCGTCACGATCGGAGACCTTGTACAGTTTGTCCTGCGGCTTGAGGTTTTTTAATTTTGTATCGGTAAGCACAATTCACCCGTATAGAAACCATTTTCATGACGGTATGAGAGTATACCTTTAAGGTAATACCGTCACCTGTACCGCCGAAAAATATGGTGTAGAGTGAATAGAAATGAATACATAAAAACAAAAACCCTCTGTAAAAACAGAGGGTTGAGTTAGTATCTGAATAGGAATGACTTGCTATGAGTTAGCTGTTAATCATTCCCACTCAATAGTCGCTGGTGGCTTGCCGCTGATGTCATACACCACGCGGGAAATACCGTTCACTTCATTGATAATGCGGTTGGAAACGCGACCGAGGAAGTCATACGGCAGGTGCGCCCAGTGTGCGGTCATAAAGTCGATGGTTTCGACAGCACGCAGAGAAACAACCCAGTCATACTTACGACCATCGCCCATTACACCAACGGAACGTACCGGCAGGAAGACGGTGAACGCCTGGCTGACTTTGTCGTACAGGTCCGCTTTACGCAGTTCTTCAATAAAGATGGCGTCAGCACGGCGCAGCAGGTCGCAGTACTCTTTCTTCACTTCGCCCAGTACACGAACGCCGAGGCCTGGTCCCGGGAACGGGTGACGGTACAGCATGTCGTACGGCAGGCCCAGCTCCAGACCAATCTTACGCACTTCGTCTTTGAACAGCTCTTTCAGCGGTTCAACCAGCCCCATCTTCATCTCTTTCGGCAGGCCGCCCACGTTGTGGTGAGATTTGATGACGTGTGCTTTACCGGTTGCAGATGCGGCAGATTCAATAACGTCAGGGTAGATAGTGCCCTGCGCCAGCCACTTCACGTCTTCCAGTTTCAGTGCTTCTTCATCGAATACTTCAACGAAAACGCGCCCGATGATTTTACGTTTTGCTTCCGGATCGTTTTCGCCGGCCAACGCTGACAGGAAGCGAGCTTCTGCCGGAACGTGAACAATGTTCAGACCAAAGTGATCGCCAAACATATCCAGAACCTGCTCTGCTTCGTTGAGACGCAGCAGGCCGTTGTCGACGAATACGCAAGTCAGGTTTTTACCGATAGCGCGGTGCAGCAGCATTGCGGTTACGGAGGAATCCACACCACCAGAGAGGCCGAGGATGACTTTATCGTCGCCTACCTGCTCGCGGATGCGAGCTACGGCGTCGTCGATAATTTTCGCTGGCGTCCACAGGGCTTCACACTGGCAGATATCACGCACAAAACGCTCCAGCATGCGCATACCCTGGCGGGTGTGAGTCACTTCCGGGTGGAACTGTACGCCATAGAAGCGTTTTTCTTCGTTAGCCATAATGGCAAACGGGCAGCTTTCGGTGCTGGCTACGGTGACGAAGTCGGACGGGATAGCGGTAACTTTATCGCCGTGGCTCATCCAGACATCGAGCAGCGGTTTACCGTCTGCGGTCAGCGCATCTTCGATACCGCGAACCAGTGCGCTGTCGTTTACGACTTCAACCTGCGCGTAGCCAAATTCACGTTCGTTAGAGGCTTCAACGTGACCGCCCAACTGCATTGCCATGGTCTGCATGCCATAGCAAACGCCGAATACCGGTACGCCTGCTTCAAAGACATACTGCGGCGCGCGCGGGCTGTTTTCTTCGGTGGTGCTTTCCGGGCCGCCGGAAAGAATAATGCCGCTTGGGTTGAAGTCACGAATTTGTGCTTCTGTCACATCCCACGCCCACAGTTCGCAGTAAACACCCAGTTCACGCACGCGGCGCGCAACCAGTTGAGTGTACTGAGAACCGAAGTCCAGAATGAGGATGCGATGCTTATGAATGTTTTCCGTCATTGACGCTTATTCCGAGGCAAGTGAAACAGATAATATAAATCGCCCGACATGAAGTCGGGCGAAGAGAATCAGGAGCCCAGACGGTAGTTCGGGGACTCTTTAGTAATGGTCACGTCGTGAACGTGGCTTTCCTGAATGCCCGCACCGCTGATACGTACAAACTCCGCTTTAGTACGCAGTTCGTCGATAGTACCACAGCCGGTCAGGCCCATACAGGAGCGCAGGCCGCCCATCTGCTGGTGAATGATCTCTTTCAGGCGACCTTTATAGGCCACGCGACCTTCGATACCTTCCGGCACCAGTTTGTCGGCAGCGTTGTCACTCTGGAAGTAACGGTCAGAAGAACCTTTGGACATCGCACCCAGAGAGCCCATCCCACGGTAAGATTTGTAAGAACGGCCCTGGTAGAGTTCGATTTCACCCGGAGATTCTTCAGTACCCGCCAGCATGGAACCCACCATTACCGCGCTTGCACCTGCGGCGATAGCTTTGGCGATATCGCCTGAGAAACGGATACCACCGTCAGCGATAACCGGAATACCGGTGCCTTCCAGGGCTTCTACGGCGTCAGCAACGGCGGTGATCTGCGGAACACCTACGCCAGTCACGATACGAGTCGTACAGATAGAGCCAGGGCCAATGCCGACTTTAACCGCACTGCAACCAGCTTCTGCCAGAGCGCGTGCACCTGCAGCTGTTGCCACGTTGCCGCCGATGATTTGCAGATCCGGATATTTAGCACGGGTTTCACGGATACGTTGCAGTACACCTTCTGAGTGACCGTGAGAGGAGTCGATCAGCAGAACGTCAACGCCTGCGGCAACCAGCGCGTCAACACGCTCTTCGTTACCCGCACCCGCGCCAACCGCTGCACCAACACGCAGACGGCCTTGCTCGTCTTTACAGGCGTTCGGTTTACGTTCCGCTTTCTGGAAGTCTTTCACGGTGATCATGCCGATCAGGTGGAATTCGTCATCAACCACCAGCGCTTTTTCAACGCGTTTTTCGTGCATTTTTGCCAGCACAACTTCACGGGCTTCACCTTCACGCACGGTGACCAGACGTTCTTTCGGCGTCATGTAAACGCTAACCGGCTGGCTCAGGTCGGTAACAAAACGTACGTCACGACCGGTGATAATACCCACCAGTTCGTTTTCTTCGGTAACGACCGGGTAGCCCGCAAAGCCGTTACGCTCGGTCAGTTCTTTCACTTCGCGCAGCGTCGTGGTTGGCAGAACAGTCTGCGGGTCAGTCACCACGCCAGATTCGTGTTTTTTCACACGGCGAACTTCTTCCGCCTGGCGTTCAATGGACATATTTTTGTGGATAAAGCCGATACCGCCTTCCTGAGCCAGAGCAATAGCCAGGCGCGCTTCCGTTACGGTATCCATTGCTGCGGAAAGCATAGGGATATTCAGACGAATAGTTTTCGTCAGCTGGGTGCTGAGGTCAGCAGTATTCGGCAGAACGGTAGAATGAGCAGGAACGAGGAGAACGTCGTCAAACGTCAGAGCTTCTTTAGCGATACGTAGCATGGGCAATATCTCGACCAGAGTGGTTAATAAATATTGCCGCGGCATTATACAGAGCGTAACCGATTGCATCTACCCCTTTTTGCAAAAAATGCTTGCTATCCCCGGAGGGCGGGTTACTATCGACTGAATAACCTGCTGATTTAGAATTTGATCTCGCTCACATGTTACCTTCTCAATCCCCTGCAATTTTTACCGTTAGTCGCCTGAATCAAACGGTTCGTCTGCTGCTTGAGCATGAGATGGGACAGGTTTGGATCAGCGGCGAAATCTCTAATTTCACACAACCGGCTTCCGGTCACTGGTACTTTACACTCAAAGACGATACCGCCCAGGTGCGCTGCGCGATGTTCCGCAACAGCAATCGACGGGTCACCTTCCGCCCACAGCATGGGCAACAGGTTTTAGTCCGCGCCAATATTACGCTCTACGAGCCGCGCGGTGACTACCAGATTATCGTCGAAAGTATGCAGCCTGCCGGTGAAGGGTTGCTGCAACAAAAATACGAACAGCTTAAAGCGAAATTGCAGGCAGAAGGTCTGTTCGATCAGCAATACAAAAAACCACTTCCCTCCCCTGCGCATTGCGTCGGTGTGATCACCTCAAAAACCGGTGCTGCGCTACATGATATTTTGCATGTGTTAAAACGTCGCGATCCTTCTCTGCCGGTGATCATCTACCCCACCGCCGTTCAGGGCGATGACGCGCCAGGGCAAATTGTTCGCGCCATTGAGCTGGCGAATCAGCGAAACGAGTGCGACGTGTTAATCGTCGGGCGCGGCGGCGGTTCGCTGGAAGATTTGTGGAGTTTTAACGACGAACGCGTAGCGCGGGCGATTTTTGCCAGCCGCATTCCGGTAGTAAGTGCCGTCGGGCATGAAACCGATGTGACGATTGCCGATTTTGTTGCTGATTTGCGTGCGCCAACGCCGTCTGCCGCCGCTGAAGTAGTGAGCCGCAATCAACAGGAGTTACTGCGTCAGGTGCAGTCTGCGCAGCAGCGCCTCGAAATGGCAATGGATTATTATCTCGCCAACCGCACGCGTCGTTTTACGCAGATCCATCATCGCTTACAGCAGCAGCATCCACAGCTCTGGCTGGCACGCCAGCAAACCATGCTTGAGCGCCTGCAAAAGCGGATGAGCTTTGCGCTGGAAAATCAGCTTAAGCGTGCCGGGCAACAGCAGCAGCGATTAACACAGAGGCTAAACCAGCAAAATCCGCAGCCGCGTATTCACCGCGCACAGACGCGAATTCAACAACTGGAATATCGCCTGGCAGAAACGTTGCGCGCGCAACTGAGCGCAACGCGAGAACGGTTTGGTAATGCAGTAACGCACCTGGAAGCAGTTAGCCCGCTTTCGACGCTGGCGCGTGGTTATAGCGTCACCAGCGCCGCAGATGGCGCGGTGTTAAAGCAGGTGAAGCAGGTGAAAGCGGGCGATACGTTGACCACTCGACTTGGTGATGGTGTGGTGATTAGTGAAGTTAGCGCCGTAACAAAAACGCGTAAACCGCGTAAGAAAGCTGCTAATCCATAAGATGCGCCAGCATCGCATCCGGCACTGGCTCCCAGGCCACGCCAGATGCGCCATGCTGGTTACTGGAAGCAGGTCACCAGACCCGGTTTATTCATTAGCGTGATACTACAATCCTGTGCTCCAGTGCCTTCGTCCATCCCACACTGTTGAGAGGACAAATAAGGAAAACTTGGTGAAGACGGCCATCCCAGTGAATTAAAAACAGTGTGCAACAACTCTAATTCATTGTATGTCGGTGCATTTTCTATGCTGCCACACTGCCTTGCAATATCCCATTTACTGGCATCAATGATATGTGCAGAAGCCCAGTTTTCGTAGTTAATAATCGGTGAGGATACGGGATTAGCCCCGGACGGCAATTCTGTCGTTAACAACGGTCGATGTAGCGATTTACCATTCACCACTACAGTGTCTGCCATATGTCCCCAAAAGTGCGCCGAGGAAACATTCGGGCTGGTTGGTACCGTAAAAATAGCGTCCAGCGTGTCTGTCGCGGAAGCGTAATTAGCCAGAGTAACCGTCAGTGGCGTTTTATAACCAGGGGTATTATCCTGGCGGAGCGTAAAACTTGCCGTCCCATCCGCGCCTGTCATGCCACTAATGGTATTACCGCTTTCACTCAGCGTAACAGCCGAACCAGATAACGGCTGAACGATGAGATCGTCCATCGCCACCACATCACCATACAACGTCGCCCCAGCGTTACGCGGCGATGCATCGCCACGTTTCAAAGTAAATTCCACATTCGGTACCGTATTCCCGGCGCTGTCTTTCACCGTCACGGTAACGGGCATGGCTTCGCCTTTTTTCACTTTCGCCGCCTGAATAGCTGCGTCAAACGCTGTTGAGGTCAGTGTGACGCTGGAAACCGTTGCGCGCGCAGACACCAGACACGCCTGATAAGCGGCATTACCATTCAATGTCGTTGTGCCATCTTTCATATTGAGCGACTGATTTTTACCATCTGTCGACTGATCCTGCGCCCACCAGTAATAATAAACTGACCAGCCAGTTTCCGTCGTAAGGGTGTTATTGGGATAACGTTGATACAGTGACTTCATATCGCTGAGCAACGGTTGCCGGGCTTCCTCACAAGGGCTGAGGCTGGCATTTGCTTTAGTGGTTGACGAAAAATAGGGCCAGTCCTCATTATTGTTATTGGTTTTATTTACCCCGGAGGTCGATGGCAGCTCCTTCCACAATTTCGGTCGTTCAAAGACGGTTCCATTTGCCGCTGTCACCGTTTCTGGCATATGACCCCAGTAGTCGGCATCCTGGGCGTCAGGGCTGGTGACCACGGTAAATATCAGGTCCAGGTTTGACGTGATCTGCGGATCTTGTGCAAGCGAGACCGTAAACGGCGTTGCCAGGCCGGTGGTGGCGTTTTGCGTAACATTGAACGTCACTGTGCCATCACTGCCGGTAAAACCAAGCCATTTTGCCGTATCCTGAGCAAAGGAAATACGGGTTGCTGTCGGTGTGACGACATCTACAATAAGATCATCTGCCGACGATGAGGGCCTAATTCCTGAACGACTTTTCGCCTGCGCCCGCTGAAGCGTCACGCTCTCGCCACTCAGCAGGTTGCCATTTTGGTCTTTTACTGTCACGACTAACGGGATTGTCTCGCCCTTTTTCGCCGATGCCGAAGGTGTGCCGCCGTTACTGGCGGTTTTCGTCTCATCAAATGCTACTGAAGTCAGGGTAACGCTTGACGGCTTAGAGTGAGGCTGTGCCAGGCAGAGCATTAGAGCAACCGGAGAGAGTGCAGATGATGCTCGTCCCGTGCTTAGGTTAAAGACCTGGTAATACCAGGAGCTACCATTGGAGTTAAGTAATTCATAAATCCACCAGTTTCCTGACGCTATCGGCAACCCCAGATCTTTCGTTAACGCCCCGTTTGGGTGATCGTCATATAACCCCTGCAATTCGCTGAGGCGCGGTTGATATTCCAGCGAACAATCTGCCGTCGCTTTTTGAGTACTATATATATATGACCATGTCTCATTATTACCGTTTACCGAGCTCCCCGTAGTCGCTTCCGCTGCCAGTAATGGGCGCTTGAAGGTCACGCCTGCCGAACTGGTAAACGTTTCCGGCATATGGCCCCAGTATTTCGCTTTTGGCGAATCCGGGCTGGTTATCACCGTGAAAATGACATCCAGCGTGACGCTTTTCGAGGTATCGCGCATGAGTTCTGCGCTGAGCGGCGTTGACAGCCCATAACTGCTATTCTGGCTGACCTCAAACGTAGCTTTACCATCGCTCCCTGTCTTCAGAAGAGCCTGCGTCCCATCCCCATACAAGATTGACGTTACCCCAGTAGGTTCCACAGGTATGATGGTAAGATCATCTGCAGAGGCATCGTACGCAGCTTTAGCGCGGTTCAGCGCAGTTCCTCGTTTAAGGTTAAAGCTGGCACCTGGCAGTGGATTGCCTGCGCTATCTCGCACCGTAACAGTCATCGGGATAACCTCTCCCTTCTTCGCTGTTGCGCTGGGCCTGCCATCATTGCTGGCCGTTTTCGTTGCATCCTCCGCCGTTGAGGTCATTTCAATAGAAGCCGCCTCTGGATGAGGGTTTACCAGGCACAGCATTAATGCCGAGGTGGTTGAAGACGCTCTTCCACTTGATCCATTTAACAGATAAATATATTGATCGTACCAGTTACCCGCATATGCCACCATGTCGTAAGCCCACCAGTAGCTATTTACCGGAATACCCAGATCGGTCTTTATCGCACGACTTGGGTGTTCGTCGTACAATGCCTGTAGTTCGCTTAACAGTGGTTGATAATGTACATCGCACCCGCTTTTATCGATATCCCCCTTTGTTGCCGATCTCAACACGGCCCACTCTTCATTGTCTTCTATAAACGACTGGCCCGACGATCTTTCAGCAGAGAGTAAGGGGCGTTTGAAGGCAGTACCAGAACGCGTAGTGAACGTTTCCGCCATATGCCCCCAGTAACTTGCCAGGGGGGTATCCGGGCTGGTTATCACGGTAAACATCACGGGTAATTTGTTGGATTCCAGGCTCGACTGATAGGCCTGAGCGTACACATTGGTTACCAGGCCTATAGAATCATCCTGCTTTACCGTAAACGTGGCTGTCCCGTCTGCACCTGTCACCGCATAAAGGGAGATTGATGGAGTATCCACTCTTGCCGACGTTCCCGCAGCGTTGATTACAGTGATAGTTCTGTTCGACAACTGTACATTCTGGCGATTTGTCGATCCTTCACGTTTGAGAATAAACGGAACATTTGGTACGACATTTCCCTGCGCATCTTTTGTCACCACGCGAATCACCGCGTCGTCACCTTTTTTCCGTTTTAGTGCGCTGAGGGTTTCGTCAACTTTGACAAATTGTGTCGCATCGTTCGCTTCAACAATAATGTGGCTGGTCACCGCCACTGGGGTAGCCCGACAACTTAGCAGTCCTAGACTGCTTGACATGACCTCCGTTCCATCACCCGTTTTTAACGAAACCGCTTTAAAATTAAATGTTTGAGTGTAATAGGCAACAACCGTACTGGAGATATAGGCGCGTGATACAGGCCATCCCGTAACGTCATGTATTGGCACGTAACCTTCATCGGCATACAGTGACTCCAGCTCACTTTCAATCGGGACATATCCTGCACCGCAACCATTTACAGATGTGTTGTTCGACTGGTCCGGCGAGAACAGTGACCAGCTCTCTCCATCTTCCTGAAAAGAGCTTCGACTGGTTGTAACGGAAAGCTCATCTTGCAATAACGGTCTTTTATAAATAAGCCCGCCTGCACCGGTCATCGTTTCGGCCATATGCCCCCAGAATTTTGCTTTAGGGGTATCGGGGCTGGTTATCACCGTAAAGACCACCGGAAGCATTGATTTTACGTTATTATCTGTATCCAGCATGGCGGTCAGTTCGGTTTTTAAACCCGTGGTATTGTCCTGTTTCAGTGCAAGTGTTGTCGTACCATCTGCGCCGGTAACGCCATAAATCAGTGCTGTTGTTGAGGAAAAATTACTCTGCGTGTTACCCCAGGCATCCGTCACGATGAGCGCGCCTGCTGTCACCGTTGTAGACGCATTTGCCCGATTGACGCTAAGGTTACGTTTAAGCGTAAACGCGGTATTTCCCACCGGGTTACCCTGCGAATCTTTAGTGGTCACGCGAACCACGACTTCTTCCCCTTTTTTCGCTTTGACAACATTATTCGTACTGTCAAATTTTGTGGGGTCCGCAGCCTCAAGAACGATTTGGCTAGCCTTGACGATCGGCGTCGTCTGGCAGGTAAGCAGTTCTTTTGTGGCCGATGGAATTATCGAACTGGTGCCTGAACTGAGATTGACGGCCTTTAAGTCACGCTGTTCCAGACTACTGCTGCCTGTCGTGCTGGTAAGGTAACTTGAGGCGACGGGCCAGCCCTGAACCGTTTTCATCGCATTGCCGCGGTTGGCTTCATACAATGACTCCAGCCCGGCCTGAGAGGGAACATATTCACTACCACAACCATTAGAGGATGTGCTTGTCGCCTGAGTTTGGGTAAATTGCGCCCAGTCCTCATTATCTTCTGCAATCGCTGTTCGACCCGACGTACTGGATAACTCTTTCAACAATAATGGGCGTTTAAAGACCGTTCCATCCGCAGCCGTCACCGTTTCCGGCATATGCCCCCACATTTTCGCTTTATTGCTGTCCGGGCTGGTGACAACGGTAAAAATGGTATCGAGGGTCGCTTTTTTCGTTGTGTCTGAATAGAGCGCGGCGGTCAGCGACGTTTTTGTGCCATGGGTATCCGGGCGGGTAATAGTGAGAATTTTAGTGCCATCGCTGCCGGTCATCGCGCTGTATGCTGCGGCGGTATCATTGAGCGAAGCTTCATCCGCCAGGCCACTATTGATCACAACCGGCGCAACCAGCGCATCACCGCTACCGGCAATGTGTTTTTCATTTGAGCGGGTATAACCATCGCCACGCTTCAGGGTAAAAGGCATATCACCCAATGGATTGCCCTGAGCATCTTTTACCGTCACCTTCACCTGTAGCGTTTCGCCTTTTTTCAGCTTCGCCGCATTTGCTGCCGCGTTCCACTGCGCCGGGTCCACCACTTCCAGCGTAATGCTGCTGGCAGGATTGTTAGCCGTCGTCAGGCAACTGACATAAACCGCCGTGCTACCACCAACGGTCCGCGCGCCATCGTTGAGGGCTATGGTGTAGTAATGCGGCACCTGATCCGCGGGCGAACTGCTCCAGTAGGGCTGACGCTGCGTTGGCCAACCGTGTACCGTTTGAACGGCGTTACCACTGTTAGCATCATAGAGCGCGTTAAGCTGGGAACGGCGTGGGAGCATATTGGCACCACAGCCACCTTTACTGGTGCTGGAAGTGTTGGCCTAGCTAACGCGCGACCATACTTCGTTATTTTCCGTTAATGTGCCGTCCGGGCTGGACACTTCCGCAGCCAGTCGGGGTCGGGCAAAGGTTAATGCATCGACGGTAATCGTCTCATCCATATGCCCCCACATCTGCGCGCCAACCGCATCCGGACTGGTGAGCGTAGTGAAAATCACATTGTAATTAACAGTATTGGGAATATAGGAGTTTACAGGCGCAATATTCAGCGGCGTCGCTAAGCCCACACCTTGCGGTTGCTTAATTTCCACAGTAGCAAAACCCTGCGCATCCGTAGTACCTGCATAGACTAAAGACGGTTGCGATGTTCCGTAGAGCGTGCCATTCATCTCGATTGCGCCGCGGGTTGGATCATCGAAACCCGTGGTCTGCCCCTGACGATTTTTCCCCATATCTTTCGTGATGGTGAACGCGGTATACGGCACGGGCGCATTATTCAAGGCATTAAAGGTGCGTACCGTCATGGTAATCGTTTCACCCACTTTCGCCTGCGCTCTGCTGCTTGTGGAAACATCATGATCGGTGGTCGCAGCAATCTGGGCGACCATCTCATTGCCCGAACAAGAAAGGTAGTTTTGCTTAAAGCCGGAATAGGTGTCGATGTTGCCCGTGGCCAGGTTCACCGACGCGTGCGACGTCTCTTCCACCGCACTAAGATACGCTTTTTGCAACGTTGGCCAGCCATATTCGGTGCCGATGACATTGGCTGGATGTGCGGCAAACAAACTGTGCAATGAGCTTTGGCTCGGAATATGACCTAAACCACACTCAGCCTGCATACTGCTATTCTGATCAAACAGCGCCCAGTCTTCGTTATTTTCCCGCACTGCTCCCAGTTCGTTGGCGGTTTCATCCGCCAGCCGTGGGCGTTTAAAGATATTATTCGCTTCAATAATGCCTAACATATGTCCCCACATCCGCGCTTTGTCGGAATCAGGGCTGGTGATCACCGTAAAAATAACGTCTTTCTCATCCGAGGCGGTAAAATCACTGCGCATTTTCGCGGTGATGTGTGTTTTCACCCCCACGCCGCCTGGCTGGGTCAGCGTCAGAGAGGCCTCTCCGTTAGCATCAGTGATCCCTTCATAGGTATGGGCGTCAACTTTGCGAACGTTACTGCCACCATCAATTTGTACCGGGTGCGTCTCCCACGCAGCGTCAGTTTGATTCTTACGGTTAACACCGTCATCCAGATGCAGCGAAAAGTAGTAGTAAGCCAGCGGCTGATCGTTGTTCTTGCTATCGGTAATCGTCAGGCGTAAAGAAGCCTCTTCCCCCACCTTTACTTTCATCGCTTTTATCGTCGAATCATAACTGCCCGGCGTCAGTACCAGCTTCGGTTCAACATCGGGCGCTTCTTTATCGACACAGCTCACAATAAACGTCGTATCGTCCGGTTTTTGCGCTTCGCTGCGGTTCGAAACATCCGCCGCATGGTGCTGGCCGCTCATCCCCGCCAGTGATGACCAGTAGAAATTACCCTGCATCGGCCAACCAGCCACATCCTGCACTGACGTTGGCACCACCGTCGCCAGCGCACCGAAATGACGCATTCCGGGCAAAATGTCGCAATGTTTATCCGCGCCGCTCCAGGTAAAGGTGGACCAGGTTTCATTGTGATCGTTAACCGTACCGTCTTCATTATCGACTTCCGCCGCCAGTTTTGGTCGACTAAAAGTGTAATCACGGGCCTTCAGCGTATCGGGCATATGACCCCACATTGTAGCCTGCGGGACATCCGGGCTGGTGAGGACAGTAAAGATCACTGCCGTTTCACTGGCCTGAGCAATACCCGCGAGGCTCGCGACCAACGGCGTTTTTACACCAGGGCCGTTGGCCTGGGTGACCGTAACCGTGGCAACACCATTCGCATCGGTAGTACCACGATATTCCGTCGCGGTGGTGGTTAATTCGGTCGTGCCCAGTTTTACCGGCGCAGTATTGTTCACCACACCCTGGCGGTTTTCAGCATCTTTGCGTTTGATAACAAAAGGAATATTCCCCACAACATTACCGACGCAATCTTTGGTGGTGACCGTTAACGTGATACTGCCGCCAACCGTCGTTTTCGCCGCACCGGAGGATTCGTCATAGCCCGCGGCGCTGACGGAAATAAGGTCACCCTGCGCGGGCGCAATCTTCAGCGTCACTTTCTGATCGGCGAGCGTCAGAACACTTTCATAGGGATAGCCCGTCGAGGTGAGTAAATATAACAGCGGCATGGTCTGTTGGGGATCAGGCTGCGCCCAGGCGACCAGCGAACGCCCGGCAAGTCCCTGAGCGCAAAACGAGCGATCTGCGACTGGCTGTGGGTCCAGTAAGGTGTCCGGCGTCGCGGCATCCGCCCAAACTAAAGATACTGTCGGTGGCGTTTGGTTTTCCCAACGTGGGGTGGAAATGATATCGCCTTCTCTGTCTTGCGGATTGGTGACGAGCAATTTAGAGACGCTAATATCCGCGCTGAATTCACTCGGTTTAGCGGTAAACGCTACCTCATGCGTCTTTGCAGGATCCAGAAAGACACTGCCCTGGTAGACGGGTATGCTGGCACTGTCGGCGGTGGGCACGGTACCGTTAAATTCGCCGACCGTATCTGAAGAGTCTTGCCATGCAGATTCTGCCCATGACCACCCAGGCAGCATTGCGCTTATCAGCAATGCGCATAACACAAGGATTTTATTCAGGGTCAGGGACATGACAGAAACTCCACCGGTTGTTAAACGGACGCTTGTCGCATCAACATATTTTGCTTAATCCGGGATTAAGCAAAATATGCGGAAACAGCATTCCCTTGCGGGAATGCTGCTGAGTACGCGTTATTTGTGTTTGTAAATAATGTGAAGTTTGTACCCCTGTACCCCGTCGCCGTTGGTCGGGATGGTAAGAGCTTCTTTACCATCGCGCGCAGGGCCGTTAAGGTTGGTTCTGGCGTCTTCGTTGGTCGCAGGGATGACCAGATTGTTATTATCGAAGCTTGAGTTAACGATACCACCCGAGGTGCCGAGCTGTTGGCTGCTGCCAGAAAGTACCCAACGGAAGTCATAATTGGCGGTAACGTCAGCATCGGTACCCGCATCAAACTTGCCGTTTTTGTTCTCATCCGAGTACAGTTTGGCCACGTAGGTTTTGCCAAGTTCGATTGGCGTGCTGCCGTTGATAAGGTTGATACTGGTACCATCAACAAAGATGGCGACTTTCAGGTTCTGGTTAACCACCGGCCCTGGCGCAACGTTATCGCTGTCGCTTCCGCCGCCGCTGGCAGTGGAAATGTCATAAAGATGCAGCGCAGTCCCGACGTTTGGCGTACCGGTCTGCGTGGTCGGCGTAATTTCAATACCGATATAACGACCACGGTCGTCATCGGTAAGAGTGTAACTGGTCACCTTCGTTGCCAGCTCTTTCGGATCGCCCCCCTGAGCGTCCTTGTAGCTCATCCAGCGGATAGTATCGATAGTCTTTGCGTTATCGCCCAATCCCCCAAGATCCACGTCGCCTTCGGTATCACCAATTTCCCAACTTACGGTTAATTTATCACCCGAGTAAAGACGCTTGTCCGTTTCACTGCCTGTCGGGCGAGCGCCTTTTAGATCAGAAGTCAACGTTACATGGTCGGCATCTGTCGTAGCGCTTCCCCCTTCCGAATAGAGCCACGGAATGGTTCCCTGGAAAATATTGGTTTCGCCGCTGTCGACCCAGGCGCTTTCTTCCGCCAGCGCCACAGGTGCCACACAATAACCTGCCAGTGCCAGCGCCAATGCGATCCGGGTCAGACCGCGTCTTTTATCCTGCTTCATTGATGCTCTCCTTAATGAACCTTCAGCGACTGGCCGACTGGCCTTACGCCAATCTTATTTTTTGGTATACAGCACGCGTAAACCGTATCCCTGCAAGCCATCTCCCGCTTGTGCGCCATAGGTTTGCGCTGCTTCGCGGTTAGTGGCCGGAATCACAATGTCCTCATTGGAAGTGTTCGCCTGTGCACCCACTTCACCATTGATGCTCTTGCCGGTAAATTCCCACTTGTAGTCGTACTGCGCCATCTCTTCGTCAGTCAGTTTTTCGACCTGCTGGAAGACACCGTCTTTATTGCTGTCACGCCACAAAACAAATCGATAAGTGTTGTTGAGCGGCAGCGGTTCTTTATCTTTACCTATCAGGTTGCTGGGTTTAGCTGCCCCCACACGATAGATAAATGCATTTAGCCCACCAATTTCTGCCCCGAGGAAAGTGACATCCACATAGTTACTGTCGTCGTAGGGCGCAGCTTTTGCTTTCCAGCGATAGGTGCCGGGTAAGGTACTGGAGAGGGTGACAGTGCCCTTTTCTTTATCTTGTTTAGCGATAAAAACGCAGGGGTTGTCGGTCGAGCAAGGCTTGTTGGTTAACGTCACTCGTTTGTCCTGCGCGTCGTAAAGCTGCGGCGTGAGGTTATCTTCCGGCAGCGCATCGCCATTGCGGTCGGTGTTATCGCCAAAGCTGTCGGTTACATCGAGATCCATCACCACACCATCAACGCCATCTGCCTGAGCGCTGGCTTCGTGGCTGTGGTTGTTCTCTTCCGGCACGTTCGCGATGTTATTAACAATCAACTCTATTTTACGGTCCTGCTGAACGGTGATTTCCACCACGCCAGAGTTCTGTCGGTTGCCCTTTTCATCTTCCAGTGCCAGACGTACTCGCCAGGTATTGAGTTTTTCTTGTTCGGCTTTGTCAGAGCTGTACTGCCAGGCGGGCAGCACCAGGTTCCAGTGGTTATTGTTCCCCTCTGTCAGGGTATTCTCTTTGATAACCGGCATAACCAACGTGCGGGCAGCATTGTTTTTCGCCTGCCATGACGCAGCGACAATTTTGTAGTGGTGGTTGATAAGCGCGTTAATGGTCCATTTACATTTTTCCAGCCCGACGGCCGCTTCGGGAGTGTCCTTAATGACGCACTCAGGGTGCTCGTTGGTGGCATCCGCTTTTAACCACAGGGTGACATCAAGCGGATCTTTTTCTTTGTATTCCAGAACAATAAAGTTATTACGCTCAACAAAATCATGACGACTGCCCATCAACGAGTGAGCCGCTTTCACTTTATCGCTATCCAATTGATCTTTTAGCGGAACGCCGAACTGATAATTAAGAGTGGCATTAATGCTGACATCGCTGTTATCTCCGGTCCCCGCTTTATAGTCCGCCCCAACGGTTAGTAATGGCACCGGTTGATAATTCAGTCCAAGTGTTACCGCGTAGGGATCTTTCTCCAAATTATCCGTACCAAAAAGGGCGACTTCATCGCCGTAATATTGCTCGAAGACAACTTTGCCCCCCAGTTGCGGATAAGAAGGTAACCAGGCTTCGGCACGAATATCCCAGCCGCGCGCAGGGCGTTCTTCATAAAAGTCGAAATCTTCAGAGTCTTTCCAGTCAGAAAGCGGATGATAATAGTTGCCAGAGAATTTTAAATAATCAGTCCACGCTTCGCCGCCTAAACCTAAACGGCGATGTCCTCGGGTAAAATCATAATCATAAAATATATTTCCGCCCAATAACCATTCATCAAAATTATATCTTACCCCAAGACCAATATTCCCGATTGTACGATCTTCTTTTCGCTGCGCAGAAAATTGACTGAAATAAACAGTGGTTTGATTATCGTACCAGGGAACAAAATAATCGATGGAGCTGCCATCCAGATCGCCGTCCTTGCCAATGGAGAGGTTCGAACGGACCTTACCGTAGGGAGAAAGTGTGTCTTCAATATAAGATTGTGCGGTTGAGGTGATTTGACTTTGCAGATAGCTTCTGGCCTGAGATTCCAGCGCCTCAGGGGTCAAGTTTTCAAACCCTTGCGTGGCGGAGTTGATGACGTAATCGGCTCCGCGCTCTTTCAGCGATTTACCCTTGTTGGTTTGTTCATCCTGCTGTGCTGTCTGGCTACCTAAATCAGGTAACGATTCGTTTTGCTTAACATTTATCTCTGGTGCCGCGAAAGCAGCACCAGAGATAAATGTTAGAATAATACAGCGTTTCCATCGCAGCATGCACTTTCCCTGTGACAATGATACAGTCAAAAATAAGCTTTAATATTGTATCCCTGATTATTCAGAAAGGCATATCATAAAGAATAAATATATTCTTAATTATTTAAATTAGTGATTTCACTCAATTACATTAGTTATTCCACTAATAACAGATTGTTTTACCATTCACATATTAAATATAAATGATAAAACAATATATTCACATGATATTAAGCAATAACAAATTCAACGCGTTTTTTAGATATTAAACCGTGCCCATGTTGGCAGAAATAATCCACAGCACCACAAGCTTTTAACACTTGTAACGGCTGATGACACTCAGGGCAAAGTGCCTGGACGGTAAAGTCTTTGTCGCAAGTTGCACAGTGGGCAGTCTCGCCATTGCGTTCGAGAGGGGTTTTGCAGGTTGGACAGTTGAGTGCCATAAATACTCCTCGCGTGTTATTCGGTTTCCCTCTCCGTGTGGAAAGGGAAACCAGATAAGTGATTACTTACTTTTCTTGATATGCTTCATCAGGCGCTTACGTTTACGCATCTGGGTTGGCGTCAGGGTGTTACGCTTGTTCGCATACGGGTTTTCCCCTTCTTTGAACTGAATACGAATCGGCGATCCCATTACGTCCAGCGATTTGCGGAAGTAGTTCATCAAATAACGCTTGTAGGAATCAGGCAGGTCTTTCACCTGGTTACCGTGAATCACCACAATCGGCGGGTTATAACCACCGGCGTGGGCATATTTCAGCTTCACACGACGACCGCGTACCAGCGGCGGTTGGTGATCTTCAACAGCCATCGTCATGATGCGCGTCAGCATAGAGGTCCCCACACGACGGGTGGAGCTGTCATACGCTTCACGCACTGATTCAAACAAGTTACCAACACCACTGCCGTGCAAGGCAGAGATAAAGTGCACACGAGCAAAATCGATAAAGCCCAGACGGAAGTCCAGCGTTTCTTTCACCTGCTCTTTCACTTCCTGGCTCAGGCCATCCCACTTATTCACCACAATGACAAGTGAGCGCCCACTATTGAGAATAAAGCCCAGCAGCGAGAGATCCTGATCGGAAATACCTTCGCGGGCGTCAATCACCAACATCACCACGTTGGCATCTTCAATGGCCTGCAACGTTTTGATTACCGAGAATTTCTCTACAGCATCGGTGATTTTGCCGCGTTTACGTACGCCAGCGGTGTCAATGAGCACATACTCACGTCCGTCGCGTTCCATTGGAATGTAGATACTGTCACGCGTCGTGCCAGGCATGTCGTAAACAACAACGCGCTCTTCACCAAGAATACGGTTAGTGAGTGTAGACTTACCTACGTTCGGACGACCCACAATCGCCAGTTTGATCGGCAGACTTTGCGGGTCGAAGTCATCTTCCTCTTCTTCTTCGCCGTTTTCTTCTGCTTCAAATTGCGCCCAGTATTCAGCGTCTTCGTCGACTTCTTCTTGCGGTGCGAGATCTTCCATCCACGGCAGCAGCACGTGCTCCAGCAGACTTAATACGCCACGACCGTGAGACGCGGCGATCGGGTAGATTTCCCCTAAACCAAGCGAGTAGAAATCAACCACTGCCTGATCGGGATCCAGACCGTCAGTTTTGTTTGCCACCAGGAAGGTCGGTTTTTCACGGGAGCGCAGATGTTTAGCAATCGCTTCATCCGCCGGCATCAGGCCCGCGCGCGCATCCACCATAAACAGTACGACGTCCGCTTCTTCAATCGCCAGCAGCGACTGTTCCGCCATGCGGGTTTCTACACCGTCTTCTGTGCCATCAATCCCGCCGGTATCAATGCAGATAAACTCACGGCCTTCAATTTCTGCACGACCGTACTTACGGTCACGAGTCAGACCCGGGAAATCCGCAACCAGCGCATCTCGGGTGCGAGTTAGACGGTTAAATAACGTGGATTTTCCTACGTTAGGGCGCCCGACAAGCGCGACCACAGGTACCATGTTTAAAGCCTCATTTTTATAAATCATCAGACAACGCACGCTATATTCGTGTCGTTGTTAAAAACAGGAAAACGGCCCCTGTCCAGGAGCCGTTTTCAAAGTGAACGACAGAGACGATTAACGTGTAATAGAGTACACGGTTCCGTCTTTTGCCTGGATCAGCAGTTTGCCGTCAGCGGCAACCGGTTCAGTCTGGAAACCGGAACTATCAACTTTTTGCTGGGCAACGAAACGACCATCTTCGACGTTAATCCAGTGCAGATAACCTTCGCTGTCACCTACCACCAGGTTGCCATTATACAGCACCGGAGAAGTCAGCAGGCGATGCAGCAGATCGCTTTGTGTCCACAGCGTAACGCCGCCATCAATGGTCAACGCCATCACCCGGTCATTTTGATCGACCAGATAGATGCGATTGCCGTCGACGATGAAATCATTCACCGAACCCAGTTCGCGTTTCCACATAATCTGACCACTGCGCAGATCAAGCGCCGTCAGGTTACCATTATAGGCCAGCGCGAAAACAACGCCGTTAACAACGACGGGAGTCGTGTCAACATCGCTCAGACGGTCAATTTCGGTAGAACCGGTCGCCTGGGAAATTCGCTGCTGCCAAATCATCTGGCCCTGTTCCATCAGCACTGCGCTGACGCGACCATTATCACCACCCACGACGGCCGCACCAAAAGCCGTTGCCGGCGCAGACTCGCCACGCAAAGAGAGCGAAGGCATATCGAGGTTAACTGTCCATTTGACAGCGCCGTCAGCTTCGTTCAGCGCTTGTAACTGACCGTTACTGGTGTGGATTAACACCAGACCGTCGCTGACCACCGGACGCGAAAGTGCTTCACCCGCGACTTTAGTTTGCCATGCCACAGTACCATCGCTGGTATTCAGCGCGTAAACCTGCGCCTTTTCGCTGCCAATGTAGACATGCCCACCAGACACGGTCACACCGCCAGAAAGTAATGCAGGCTCTTTAGAGAACCAGCCATCTTTCTCGGCCAGGCTGACAGACCAGATTTCTTTGCCATCATCCGCATTCAGCGCTTTTACTAAACCAGCGCGGTCCGCTGCATAGACAACGTTGTCCGCCAGTGCCGGATGAAGATTGGAATAGAAGTTGCCAATGCCGCTACCAACGGAAGTGCTCCACGCCGTGGTCGGCGTAAACTGGTTTTCAACGGTTGGCAATGGGGACATCTTTACCACATCTTCTTCGCTGTTAAACAGCGAACAGCCGCTTAAAAGGGTAACGGAAAGCAGTCCTGGCAGCAGTAATTTACGCAATTGCATCGGGTCCCTCTCAGATGGACAAATTATTAATTTTCATCTGCATCATTTCGCTCAGTGCCGGAGTAACATCGCTTTTCACGCCTGCTTCCCATGCACTACGCGCACCTTGCTTATCACCTTTGCTCAGCAATGCTTCACCACGCAGGTCGGCAACAATGGCAGCCCACCCTTCACCTTTGATGGTATCAAGGGTTTTCAGCGCGGCATCAGCCTGCTTGAGCTGTACCTGAACGCGAGCAAGACGCAGATTTATCACGGCTTTGAGATTTTCATCGCTCGTGTCTGCCAGCCCCTGTTGTAACTGGGCGGCAGCTTTCTCTAGTTCATTTTTGTCAACAAATTGCTGCGCAAGTTCCAAAGAAGCCAGCGCACCATAAGTATTTTTATTTTCAGCAGCAAATTTTTCCGCCGCCGGGATGCTATCCGGTTTGCCTTCGCTCACTGCGGTAACCGCATTTTGATAGGCAAGAGAAGCGGAGCGTGCAGAATCAACCTGATGGCTGTTCCAGTAGCGCCAGCCAATTAGCGCGCCAACGCCCAAAATCACCCCAACAGCCAGTGCTTTGCCATTTTCAGCAAAAAAGCGTTTAACCGCTTCTACCTGGTCGTTTTCGTTCTCGTAAATTTCCACGCTGTCCTTCTCCTTCCTTAACCCAGTAACGTGCGCAAATGCGCGGCTACGCTATCCTGCGCAACTGCCGTTTGCTCACCAGAGCGCAAATCCTTCACTACTGCTGTGCCGTTAGCCACTTCAGACTCACCCAGCACCACAGCAACGCGGGCACCCCATTTATCAGCACGGGCAAACTGTTTCTTAAAGTTGCCGCCGCCGTGGTTGGTCATCAATTTCACGCCCGGTAATTCATCACGCAGACGCTCAGCTAATGCCATAGCCGCAGATTGTGTATCAGCACCTGAAGCCACCAGGTATATATCGACAACAGGATCGGCTTTAAATTCCGGATTAACGGCCTGTACTAACAATACAAGACGTTCGAGGCCCATCGCAAAACCGACAGCCGGTGTTGCACGACCGCCCAGTTGTTCCACCAGACCGTCATAACGACCGCCTGCACACACGGTGCCCTGGGAGCCGAGGCTGTTAGTCACCCACTCGAAAACGGTACGGTTATAGTAATCCAGACCACGCACCAGACGCTGGTTTACGGTATAAGCGATCCCCGCGCTCTCAAGCAGTTTGCACAGACCGGCAAAATGCTCACGAGATTCCTCGTCCAGATAATCGCCTAATACCGGAGCATCGTTGAGAAGCGCCTGCACTTCCGGATTTTTTGAATCCAGCACGCGCAGCGGGTTAGTGTACATGCGGCGTTTGCAGTCTTCGTCCAGCTTTTCTTTATGCTGCTCAAGGAATGCCACCAGCGCATCGCGGTAATTGGCGCGTGCTTCCAGCGAACCGATAGAGTTCAGCTCAAGAGTTACGTGCTCGGAGATACCCAGCGCGCGCCACCAGCGGGCGGTGAGCATAATCAATTCAGCGTCGATATCCGGACCTTGCAGACCGAAAACTTCGCAGCCCAACTGATGGAACTGACGATAACGCCCTTTCTGCGGACGCTCGTGACGGAACATCGGCCCGATATACCACAGACGCTGTTCCTGATTGTACAGAAGACCATGCTCGATGCCGGCGCGTACACAGCCCGCCGTCCCTTCAGGGCGCAGAGTCAGGCTGTCGCCATTGCGATCCTCAAAGGTGTACATCTCTTTTTCAACCACGTCGGTGACTTCACCAATCGCACGTTTGAATAGCGGGGTCTGCTCTACAATCGGCAAGCGGATTTCACTGTAACCGTAGCTGCCGAGCACGTTTTTCAGTGTGCCTTCAATGCGCTGCCAGATGGCCGTTTCGCCAGGCAGGTAATCGTTCATGCCGCGAATGGCTTGAATGTTTTTTGCCACGTTTATTCTCTTTCTGAATATAAAAATGAACCCTCAACGCTTCCCTCAATGTTTCGGGAGCCATGCGGGTTCAATCATACACGGGAAGCGAGGCGCTTCCCATCACGTTATTATTTTTCAACCTGCTGAACGTCAATTCGACGCGCTTCGTCCAGCTGACTGGCTTTCGCACGAATGCGCGCTTCCAGCTGGTCGATCATATCGTTGTTGTCCAGACGGTCTTTGCGTACGCCATCTTCATAGAGGCCGCTTTTCTTGTTACCGCCGGTGACGCCGAGTGTAGAAACCAGCGCCTCACCTGGGCCATTCACCACGCAGCCGATAATCGAAACGTCCATTGGAGTGATGATATCTTCCAGGCGTTGCTCCAACGCGTTAACCGTACCGATAACATCAAACTCCTGACGCGAACAGGTCGGGCAGGCAATGAAGTTGATCCCGCGCGAACGGATACGTAGCGATTTCAAAATATCGAAACCGACTTTGATCTCTTCAACCGGATCGGCCGCCAGCGATACGCGCAGCGTGTCGCCAATGCCTTCAGACAGCAGCAGACCTAAACCAATGGCGGATTTAACCGCCCCGCTGCGCGCACCACCGGCTTCTGTGATACCCAGATGCAGCGGCTGATCGATCTGTTTTGCCAGCAAACGATAAGACTCAACAGCGAGGAAGACGTCTGACGCTTTCACGCTGACTTTGAACTGATCGAAGTTCAGGCGATCGAGATGATCAACATGACGCATGGCGGATTCCAGCAACGCCTGCGGCGTCGGTTCGCCATACTTTTCTTGCAGATCTTTTTCCAGCGATCCGGCGTTAACGCCAATACGGATCGGAATGTTTTTATCGCGCGCACAGTCAACCACCATGCGAATACGCTCTTCATTACCGATATTGCCAGGGTTAATACGCAGACAATCGACGCCGTATTCCGCTACTTTCAGCGCAATGCGATAGTCGAAGTGGATGTCAGCCACCAGCGGCACGTTAACCCGCTGTTTGATGAGTTTGAACGCTTCTGCCGCGTCCATCGTCGGTACGGAGACACGGACGATATCAGCGCCAACGCGTTCCAGCGCCTTGATTTGATTGACCGTTGCTTCGACGTCTGTCGTACGCGTATTGGTCATGGACTGTACGGCGATGGGAGCACCATCGCCAATCGGCACATTCCCAACGTAAATACGTGTTGATTTTCTACGTTGAATTGGAGCCTGGTTATGCATGAAAAATCTCCCGCGTTACCCGTCTGTTACTGCGCCGGTGATTGTTCGGCATTGAGGGTCAGACGCGCAACCTGGTTAGTTCTGATAAAACGACTCAGATCGACAGGTTTCCCTTGATACTGGATCTGTACTGCGGCTGGCGCACCAATTTTCAGTTTATACGGTGCCTGGCCGGTTAAATTCAAATTACCGTCTTTACGCTGCATCCCGCTAAACAGTTTTTTACCGGTAGCATCAGTGACCTCCAGCCAGCAATCGGCAGTAAAGTTCATCACCAGCGCATTCGGATCAGCCGCCGGCGTAGTCACGCCTGCCTGATCGGTTGGCAACGGCGCAGCACCATCTGGCGTTATTGTTGCCGTTGGTGCCGGGGTCGCAGCAGTATCAACATTTGCCTGTGAAGGCGAAACAACCGCATTCTGTTGCGGATCAACAGCTGGTGCTGGCGCAGTTACGGCAGGTGTTTGCGTGTTGGTTGCGGTAGTATCCACAGACGCTGGCGGCGTGGACGTTGTAGCCGGGTCTGTAGTTGTCGACGTATTTAACGGAACACTCTGCCCCTGCTCGCTATTACTGCTCAGTTCCGCCGAAGATTGATCGGCCATAGTGGTGATCTCTTCCTGCTGAGCTTTGTGGTCTTGCCACCACCAGGCACCGCTCAGGCCGATAACCACAAACAACACCAGCCAGGTGAAGGTCATCAGCCAGCCGTCGCGTTTTTTGCGGCGTTTACCGAGGGAAAAACTCTGCATCGGCGCAACTTTTGCAGCCCGTAGTGGAGCCTGCTTTTCCAGCCCTGGCAGCAGTTCTTCTTCTGGAATATGTACCAGACGCGCATAAGAGCGGATATATCCGCGCAGGAATGTTGAAGCAAGATCGGCGGGTGCCTTATCTTCTTCAATGTCGCGTACCGTGGAAACCTTCAGGCAAAGTCGCTCGGCAACGGCCTGCTGACTAAGTCCTAGTTGTTCGCGAGCATTACGCAGGCGAGCGCCGGTAGTAAGTGCTTCATTTTGGTCGTGCGTGGCTTCAGTATTCATTCGCTGCAGGTACGTTTAAATGAGAATTGAGATGCCGGTGAACCATCATGCTCACCCACACCGCGAAACATCCGTTAAGTTAACCGTTATCATACAGTATAAGACCGTCTGTGTGCTCGTGACAAAGCCCACATTCACTAAGGCTAACTTACTGTTGCATCGTTACATACTGCCTTAAAGTCAGCAAAAACGCACCGTTAATATTGACCAGACAATTGCAACTTAATACTTCATTCATAAAAGATTACGCCACGGTACATAAAGTAACCGTGGCGTAATGGCTATCAGACCGCTTTAATATCGATGGCTTCACCCTGCATCCGTTTACGCAGGGTACGTTTCGTACGGTCGATAACATCGCCCGCCAACTGACCACAGGCAGCATCGATATCATCACCACGAGTTTTACGCACAATAGTGGTGAAACCGTAGCTCATCAGCACTTTTGAGAAACGGTCGATACGGCTGTTCGAACTGCGTCCATACGGTGCGCCAGGGAACGGGTTCCACGGGATCAGGTTGATCTTACACGGCGTATCTTTCAGTAGCTCCGCCAGTTGGTGCGCGTGTTCAGTGCCGTCGTTAACGTGGTCAAGCATCACGTATTCAATAGTGACTCGGCCCTGATTGGCGTTGGATTTCTCCAGATAACAGCGCACCGCAGCAAGGAACGTTTCGATATTGTACTTTTTGTTGATCGGCACAATTTCGTCACGAATTTCGTCGTTCGGCGCGTGCAGGGAAATTGCCAGTGCAACGTCGATCATATCGCCCAGTTTATCCAGCGCCGGAACTACACCGGAAGTGGAAAGCGTCACGCGACGTTTAGACAGGCCAAAACCGAAATCATCAAGCATGATTTCCATCGCCGGAACGACATTGTTCAGGTTGAGCAGCGGCTCGCCCATACCCATCATCACTACGTTAGTGATTGGGCGCTGACCGGTGACTTTTGCTGCGCCGACAATTTTCGCCGCACGCCACACCTGGCCGATAATTTCCGATACCCGCAGGTTGCGGTTAAAGCCCTGCTGGGCGGTGGAACAGAATTTACACTCCAGCGCACACCCCACCTGCGAAGAGACGCAGAGCGTGGCACGGTCGTCTTCCGGGATATACACCGTTTCAACGCGCTGATCGCCAACGGCGATCGCCCATTTAATGGTGCCGTCAGATGAACGCTGTTCTTCAACCACTTCCGGTGCACGGATTTCCGCCACCTCTTTCAGTTTGCCGCGCAACACTTTATTGATGTCGGTCATCTCATCAAAGTTGTCGCAGCAATAGTGATACATCCACTTCATCACCTGATCGGCGCGGAAGGGTTTTTCACCTAAATCTTTAAAAAACTCCCGCATCTGCTGACGGTTGAGATCCAGCAGGTTGATTTTTCCATCTTTCGTGGTGACGTTTTCAGGTGTGACTAATTGTTCAGACATATGCTATTCCGGCCTCGTTATTACACGTTATGGCCCCTGGAGGGTTGAAAAAAGAAACGCCCCGGTGAGCGGCTGCTCGTCCGGGGGCGCTGCATTGTACAAATTCTGGCGCACGGATGCCACGTTTGCACGCGGCATTTACGAAATTATTAACGGGTGCGCGGGCACACTTCGCCTTCGCCGAAGAAATAAGCGATTTCGCGAGCGGCAGATTCGACGGAATCAGAACCGTGGGTACCATTTTCGGTCAGGCTGTCAGCGTAATCAGCACGCAGAGTACCGGCCAGTGCGTTTGCCGGATTGGTCGCGCCCAGCAGATCGCGGTGACGCTGAACGGCGTTTTCACCCTCCAGCACGGAAACCACGATCGGGCCAGAGGTCATGAATTCAACCAGACCATCAAAGAACGGTTTTCCATCGTGTTCAGCATAAAAGCCACGAGCCTGTTCAACGGTCAGGTGCAGCATTTTGGTGCCGACAATTTTGAACCCTGCAGCTTCAAAGCGCGCAAAGATATTACCTATGACGTTTTTTGCTACCGCGTTCGGTTTGATGATGGAAAAAGTACGTTCAATAGCCATTTTTACCTCTGTAAATTGTTCTGTTGTTGTCTGTACCAGCGTACGAGATGGCGCGGATTATAATGAGCAACAGGGCCGTTGACTATTGATGAAAGTAACATTTTTTTAAAATAAACCTAGTTTAAGCAACAATCAGAGACAAAACAGACTATTGCATGACAAATTTCACTGTCGCGATTTGCCCCACCTCATCCATCACCAGCAATTGATAATCGCCTTTATCCATCAAATGCAGGGTCACGTTGCGCCCGCGTTCAGTTAACGGTTCGCCATTCAGAAACCACCAGCGTTCACCTGCCCCTCCACTTGATTGCAACGGCAAAGTCGCTTCCGCTGCGCCCGGTAAACGTTTAATAATCGCGCCATCGCGAACACCTGTCAGCTGCAGTGGGAGTTGTGCATCGTGACCGTATGGCGGGCAAATTGTCGAGGCCGGTGGTAAGCGCACAGCGCGGCGTTCTGATGCGGGCAACCAGGGTTCCAGCGGTAGCGGCCAGACATTTATCATTTCTTGTCGCGCCTGAGGGCAATCAGCGGCAACACGTTTGCCGTTTTCATCCAGCCAGATGGGGAAACGAATGCCATTAATGCCTTCCTGCTCCGGCAGTAATAGAGTTGGCGGCTGACTCCCGTCCAGCAGCCAGGTTGCCAGGCGGCGGCGACAGTTACCGTCACCTTCCGGCAAAGACTGTCCGCCCGGCCAGCAGATAACGCCACGACTTACAGAGTCAGGACGTGGGTCTTCCGGCAGATTCGCACTGCGCGACAGTAAGATATTATTAACCTGATTCAACAATGGTACGGCGCTGGCAAAGCCAAACTGACCAACAACGGGCGTGCCGTCCGGTCTGCCAGTCCAGATCCCAATGACATAGCGAGCGTTAACCCCAATCGCCCAGGCATCACGATAGCCATAGCTGGTGCCCGTTTTCCATGCCAGTGGGGCGACGCGCGGCAAGGCACCATCCGGCAAGGGTTGCGCTTCATCAGCCATAATCCGGCGAATGATCCACGCCGCCCCCGACGACATTAAAGGCCGTTCAAGCAGCGGATCGTCAGGCTGTAAGCGCAATTTGCCTGCCTTGCCATGGCGAGCAAACGCGGTATACGCTGCCGCCATATCTTCCAGTTTTGCACCAGCGCCGCCGAGAATGAGTGAAAGATTCGGCGCAGCGCCGTTGGGCAAATATAACGGCAATCCAACATTGCGTAACTTTGCCGCAAACTGTTTCGGTCCATAGGCTTCCAGCACCTGCACAGCTGGTAAATTCAGCGAGCGCACCAGCGCTTCGCTCATGCTGATCGGCCCATGAAAACCGCTGTCAAAGTTGCCAGGTCGGTAATCACCGGTACGCCGGGGGACGTCTTGCAGCAGTGATGCCGGGTGGATCAATCCTTCATCCAGCGCCAGACCGTAAACAAATGGTTTGAGCACCGATCCTGGCGATCGGATCGCATTGACCATATCAACATGACCAAAGCGTGAATCATCGTTGAGATCAACTGAACCCACCCAGCCGCGAACACGCATATCGGTATGATCAACCACGATCATCGCCAGTGAGCTGCGCGGTGGTAATCGTCCTTTCCAGTTTTGCGCCAGTTCTTCCAGACGTCGTTGAAGACCGGCATCCAGCGTAGTAACGATTTTGTCGCTTTTGCTTTTACCGAGCATCATGCGCGAAAACAGCGGTGCCAATTGCGGCATTTGTCGGGGTGCCAGCCAGATGGGTTCTTCCCTTGACTCTTTTACCTGCTCACGGGACCACACACCTTGCACGGCCATCCGTTCGAGAACTTTATTACGCGCGGCTTCGGCACGTTCCGGCCAGCGATCCGGGCGTAGTCGGCTGGGCGCTTGCGGCAACACCGCCAGCATTGCCGCCTCGGAATAGCTTAAATTCGCAGGCGATTTTCCGAGATAAGCCCAACTTGCCGCACCGATCCCCTGCAACGTACCGCCAAACGGAGCGCGGTTTAGATACAAGGTCAGAATTTCACGCTTAGACAGATGCCACTCCAGTTGCAACGCGCGCCAGAGCTGGCGAATTTTGCCGCCAAATGTTTTGGGGTGAGGATCAAGCAAACGAGCAACCTGCATAGTGAGCGTGCTGCCACCGGAAATAACCCGTCCCGAAGCAAGATCTTGCCATGCTGCGCGCGCCACCGAGAATGGATTCACCCCCGGATGCTTCCAGAACCAGCGATCTTCATAATTGATCAGCGCTTCAAGGTAACGTGGAGAAACATCTTCGATTGTTACCGGATAACGCCAGATGCCCTCAGCATCGGCGAAACGCCAGAGCGGCGTACCATCCTGCGCCACGACCACTCGTGCGGGATTGACTTCATGCAGCGGTAGAGGCCAGAGTTTATCTGCTCCCCACGCTGCAAGAAAAAGGAGAAAGGGCGCGGCTGCCAGCGTTATCCAGCAGCCGCGTTTGGTTAACAGGCGAGGCATTTACGGTCTGACAATCAGCAAATCTTCAGCCGCGCCGGTCGCCCGCCATTGGGGAACATACATTGATTCCACCATCGGTTGCGGTACCTGATACGTTCCCGGCGTTACCGCCCGCGCCAGATACACCAGCGTTACCGGTTGGTATTCATCAACGGCCACCGCCGCCACAAAGCGATCGTCACGGAACTCAATATGCTTAATACTCGCCTGCTGCATCTGGTTCAGTAAGTTCTGCACTTCGCCACCACTTTGCTCCAGGCTGGCGCTACCGTTCGCCAGGTTCTGGTTTTCCAGTTCCAGACCCGCTGGCAGTAAATCAACGACTAACGCATCCGGCACGCTGTTGCTGGCTTTTACCTGCAACCACACCAGCACCAGATCGCCGCTACGTAACGAGTCCAGCGATTTGCTCTTACCATCAGTACCAAGAATATGACGCTCGATTTGCAGCACATTGTTCGCCGGTAAAGGTGCGGATTGCGGATAACCGCTGGCATCCACACGCAGCCATAACGGCTGATCGCCACTGTTGGTCACCTGTAAGGTAGCAAGTTGATCGCTATTCAGATTACTGTTTTGCGCTTTCTCGCCTGTCAGCGGCTCAGCTGAGAAAGAGGTTTGCGCCTGCCATTTACCCGGTAAATCCTGAACCGTACGGGCAGCCAGGAACAACGCGTTACTTTCTTGGGTTGATAGCCAGCGTTCACCAAACGCCTGCTGCGAAAGCGTGTTCAGCAAAGTGTTTTGCTCATCGGGTAGCAGTTTATTTTCTTCCAGCAAGGAGAGCATCAACGCGTTGTCGCGCAGTGGACTACCGTAATCACCCAGCCATATCCGCTCATCACTATTACGCGGCGTTTTCAGCGCCAGCACAATCGCTTCTTCACCACGCGTTGCATCACCCATGGTTTTCAGCGCAACGCCAAGTTGCAGCAGCGGTAATCCAGAAGCAGCATCTGCACGATGCTCCCAGATTTCACGCAGCGCACCCAGTGGTGCCTTTTGCTGACGGGCCAACACCAGCGCAGCGTAAGACTGTACGGCGAATTTACTGGCTTTGAGATTATCCGCGTACGGGATCGACATCATGCCCGGATCTTGTAAATAGCGCAGCAGACGCTCATTTCCCCGGTTAATGGCGTCTGTCGGCACGCTGTAACCCTGCTCACCTGCGCGGACCAGGAAATCCATCACGTAAGCCGTCAGCCAGTACTCTTCGTCACCGTTTTTATCCCATAGCGCAAAGCCACCGTTATCACGTTGCATTTGCAGCAAACGGAAAATGCCGATATCGACCGATGCACGGCGTTTCTCATCACTGTCGCCTTTGATGCCCAACGCCTGTAGCTGGGTTGCGTTGGTATAAAGTGACGGGAACAGGCCGCTGGTGGTTTGCTCGAGACAGCCGTAAGGATACGCTTTTAACTCTTTGATATAACGTGCGATATTCAGCGGTGGTTTGCCGCTCAACAATAGCTGACCTTGCAGCGTAACAGGCGAGAAGTTTTGCAATCCATCCGCCGGGAGCGCCCAGGTTTCACCAGGCTGCAACGCCGTACCGTAATTAACCGTTTGTGCCGGGAACGCTGGACGGACGCCGATTTTCCACTGCTTATGCTGGTCGGCAACGGTTTCACCTGGTAACGCTAACCCACTAATGGAGGCCTGAATTTCTCCATCGCCATAACCTTGCAATGCTCGCACCGGGATAAACAGCGTAGTACGTACGCCTGGCGCTAATTCAACGGCTGCGGGTGAATCGCTGACCAGTTCAAGCAAACCACTGGCGGTCAGGGCAACGTTTAGTTTTTGCGGTTTATCGGTAAGATTAGTGATATCCAGCGTCAGGCGCGAGGTATCGCCACTCGCCATAAAACGCGGCATGTTCAGTTCAGCAATCACCGGTGCGGCAACTATCACTTTCCTTTCGTTGCTACCGAAGTCATCTGCCGTCCAGGCTTGCGCCATGACGCGCAATTCACCGTTAAAATCGCCAATCGGCAGTGTAACCGAGCCTTCACCCTGTTCGTTGAGCGTTACCGGCAGCGCCTGCTGCGCGACAATATTGACGTGATTGACCGGCGGTTTACCACCACGTTTCAGCTCATCACCATCGCCACCGAAACGCAGAGCTGCCAGACGCCCCTGACCTTCAATAACCTGACCGTAAATATCGTAAATGTCTGCGCCATAGCGTTTCTGACCAAAGAACGCCTGCCACGGATCTGGCGTGACGTAGTCAGTAATATTCAGCACACCACTATCAACGGCAGACACCAGCACATTCACCTGTTTAGGCTTCTCGCCATTTTTAGTGCTGGCTTTAATTTTCACGGTTAATGGTTGATTGGGACGCATTTTTGCTGGTGTTTCCAGCGCCAGATCGAGGCGACGGTTTTCATCGCCAAGCGGCAGATGCAACACACCAACCGCGCGTTTTGGCGTCGCGGAGCGAGATTTATCGCCAGGACGTACCACCAGCGTACTTAAATACAGATCATGACGATTCCAGGTTTTATCGACCGGAATCGTCAGATCCAGCCCTTGAGCCCGAACATCAATCTCTTGCCACCACAGCGGCCCTTCACTGGACTCGACCATCGCATAACCTTTACCCGCCGTTGGCGCGGCGATATGCAACTTAATGGTGTCGCCAGGGCGATAACTGGCTTTATCCAGTTTCAGCGTGACACGGTCGGGTCGCACTGCGCCGCTACCGTCGCTGTTGTCCTGCCAGCTATAGCCAGCCCAGAAACGAACACTACTGACCGCTTCATTCGGCGCTTTGACTTCCAGACGATAAGCGCCCCACTCTACCGGAAAACTGACCTTGCCGGTTTCGTCCGCTTTCAGATCCAGAGTTTGTTCATTTTCGATCAGATCTTTTTGATCAAACTGTGACTGCCAGCCTTCATCTTCTGACCAGTTCCAGTAGTAATCGCGGCGTTCGCGAATCAGGCGCACCTGCAAGCCCGACACGGCTTTTTTCACGCCTTGCGCATCGCTATAAACGATGTCAAAAGCGGCGTTACTGCCTTCATCAACAATGGGCTGTTTCACCGTGCTGTCAGTACGATAATCGTAAACCGATTTCGAGGCGAACTGCGGACGGATCCCCGGCAATGCATCGGCAGGCCAGATAGCCTGCTCAGCGCGGCGCGTCACCGGGCGACCGCCCGATTCCAGCAAACTACCCTGGAAAATAACCTGTAATGGGGAATGCGTTTCCTTCCACTGGCTTTCTGTAGAAACTTCGCCGCGCCCTTTATCATCCAGCGTCAACTGAACTTCATCCAGCGTGCGGGAAAGATTTTCGGCAGCTATATCGCCGAATTCAAAACCAGGTAAGGCTGACACAGCTTCACGCAGTGGGCGCAGGAAAAGTTGCCCTTGCAAAGTATTACCATTAGCAGGCGCACCGTACAGGTAGTATCCCACCACGGAGAATTTCACTTCATCTTTCGGCGTTAGCGGGGTTTTCTCACCGGTCAGATTCAGCGCCATGCGCTCTGGCATAAAATCTTCGACGTGGAAATCCCACATCCGATACTGGTTATCGCCCGTGTTAGCGCGAATATGCCACATACCGGTTGCCGCATTGCTATCGAGTGGCCAGGTAAAGTGGTAGAGGCCATTCTCCGGCTGACTAACGACGCTCCTGAGTACCTGCCCATCGGGTTTAATCACGTCTAACTTGATGGGTTGATTGGGCAACGCTTTACCGTCTGCATCACGCAGCAAACCATTGAGGATTACCGTTTCACCTGGGCGATAAAGATCGCGTGGGCCAAACATGAAAAACTGTTTGCTATAGCCTGGCGCGCCAGCAATGTTAAATTCTGCTAAGTCCAGCGCCGGAAGTTTTAAATCGAGTAGCGTTGTCTGACCGTCTTTACGCGCCAACAGTAATGCCGCGTTTTTATCATTTTCCAGCTGCACATGCCCCTGAGCGTCACTGGTTGCCTGAGTCAGAGTCTGCCCTTTCTCATTTAATAAAGAGACTTCAATTCCTTGCTGGGCCGCGCCGTTTTCCAGACTTTGGGTAAAGATATCCAGACGATTGTGATAACGGTGAGCTGAAACGCCGATATCACTTAACGTAAACAGCGTCGCGGGATTACTGTAATCGTAACGTCCAGCCTGATTCATCACAGCCAGATACACGCCCGCCTGCTGAAGCGGTTTGATATCGCCCAGCGGCAGCAATAATTTTTCACGGGTGTTACGCGCAGGATTGAGATCAAACCGTCCGGTGTAGACCAGATCCGCCATCTGCAGCAGTTTGTCTGACTGCCAGTTCGCCAGCGAATTGCGGTATTCCCATTGGCTAATGAATGCTGGCAGAGATTCTGGCTTAACGCGGAAGAAGTTAACATCGACATTATTAACGTTGAGCGCCATTACCGGCAGCCCTTCAACGACTTTGCCAGGCAGCAGCGAACCACGGCTGGCAAAACCGACGCTGGGTTGGATGTCGCGGGTAGTTATAGTTTTTTCATAATCTTTACTGAAGGTTGCGTTGTTGAGTGCTTTGACTTCCTTGCCAATAGTAACGATCAAATCACGTTTCGGTTCGAGGTGGCGTAAACGCAACTCTTTAAGATTATCTGACAGCTCCCAGGCACCATCCACTTTGCCGATTTTCTTATCGACGACATGGATAACGCGTGAGAAATCCTGATCCGGGTCGAGAGGAATGGAGAACGTCAGCACCAGCGTGGCTGCGCCATCAAGTTGAACTTCAGAGAGATCCAGCAATGTCAGCGCCTTACCGGCACTCTGTTGGGCCAGTTTTTGTCGCTCCGGCGCGGAAAGTTTTGCTGAACTCACGTTTTCTGAAGAGGCCGCTTTAGTAACTTCAGAAGGCGCATCTTTTTTCACCGCTGTTGGCGCGTTATCGTTGTTGTCGCACCCTGCCAGCGCCAGCATTAGCATGCAGGCGGCTACGCGTAACTTTTTCATTTTTCATCCCTGCCACAATGGCCCGTTAGCAACGTCGAATAATTATTATGCGTGAGAATTTACGTTATGTAATTCAGTATCACGCCCATACAATCCGAATTTTAGTGAGAATTGTGGCTCAGACAGCCAAATCAGCCTCTTTTGCTTGTCGCCTTTCACTAAACATCCGACAATTTAGCCTAACCCCGGCAAAAATGGAGATGCCTATGTCCACGACATGGTTTGTAGGAGCCGACTGGCTCGCCGAACATATTGATGACCCGGAAATTCAGATTATCGATGCCCGCATGGCGTCGCCTGGACAGGAAGATCGTAACGTTGCTCAGGAGTATCTGAATGGACATATTCCCGGCGCAGTGTTTTTTGATATAGAAGCGCTTTCTGATCACACTTCCCCGCTTCCACACATGCTGCCGCGCCCGGAAACGTTCGCCGTGGCGATGCGTGAATTAGGCGTTAACCAGGATAAGCACCTGATTGTCTATGACGAAGGTAATCTTTTCTCAGCCCCACGAGCATGGTGGATGCTGCGCACCTTTGGTGTAGAGAAAGTGTCGATTCTGGGTGGTGGACTTGCAGGCTGGCAGCGTGATGATCTGCTATTAGAAGAAGGCGCAGTAGAACTGCCGGAAGGAGAGTTTAACGCCGCGTTTAATCCTGAAGCCGTGGTGAAAGTCACCGATGTGTTATTGGCAAGCCATGAAAATACGGCGCAAATTATCGATGCCCGCCCGGCTGCACGTTTTAACGCAGAAGTTGATGAACCTCGCCCAGGTTTACGTCGCGGACATATTCCCGGTGCATTGAACGTTCCGTGGACGGAACTGGTGCGCGAAGGCGAACTAAAAACGACCGATGAACTGGATGCGATATTTTTTGGTCGCGGCGTCAGCTATGACAAACCGATTATCGTCAGCTGCGGCTCTGGTGTAACGGCAGCCGTGGTTTTGTTGGCACTCGCGACACTTGATGTGCCAAACGTGAAACTGTACGACGGCGCATGGAGTGAATGGGGCGCACGAGCAGATTTACCGGTTGAGCCCGTAAAATAAGCTTTTTACAGGCAATAAAAAACCGCCGAATTTGGCGGTTTTTTATTGCTGGTCTGGTTCGCGGCCTTTCCAGCAGGTTGTATTACTGCAAGTGTATCTCGTCTACTCAATACTCGCTTTATGCATCAACGATGTCAAGTAGATAAAAAAGGATAGATTTTGAATTCATTTGGCTTATCAGTCCGAATTCAGACAAATATAAACAAATCCCGCTTAATATTAAAATATACTAACTGGTAAAAGATATTAGTTAAACGTGTAACTTCACTTTCTTTAAACAACAAAAAACCGCCAAAATCAGGCGGTTTTTTGTTGCTGGTCCGGTTCGCGGCCTTTCCAGCAGGTTGTATTACCGTAGTAATGCAAGCGCGTCTCAGCGGAGACAATACTCGCCAGTAACCCTCTTTTTGTCAAGCAAAAGAGAGTTATTATTGTTCTGTTAGTGTATTATCCACTGCGGCCCTTTCCGCCGTCTCGCAAGCGGGCGCTGGCTTAAGGAAAGGATGTTCCGCGACCGTTAGAGCAAGCGCGTCTCAGCGCTTGCTATCGCGGCAATATCGCCAGTGGTGCTGTCGTGATGCGGTCTTCGCATGGACCGCACAATGAAGATACGGTGCTTTTGTATCGTACTTATTGTTTCTGGTGCGCTGTTAACCGAGGTAAATAATAACCGGAGTCTCTCCGGCAACAATTTACTGGTGGTTAACAAACTTCAGAGCAGCAAGTAAGCCCGAATGCCGCCCTTTGGGGCGGCATATTTTAGATTATCCGATGCTGTTTAAAGTCACGCAAAAAACCACCCCAGCGACGTTCATAGAATGGCGCAATATGTTCGGTAATAAAGTGGCTAATTCCTTTTTCCCCTTTTTTCACCTGACAAATATCGATGGGTTCATCGCCAGGTAATGTATCGGTCGCTACACTTCCCGCCGCCTGAATAATTTCTTCGATATCACCATCGGCTTCAATGCCAATAAGTAAATTAGGCTGTGCCTCTTCGTTCTCTTTAATTGAACAAATAAAAGCACGCTTCACCGGCTTAATAGTTTTAAATAAGGTGGTGAGTGAATCAATCATTTGTGCTGGTGGCTCTGCGACTTCCGATAATATCAGCGATTCACCGCCCTCCAGTACTTCCTGGCTGCTCAGCGGATTTCCTTCTTCACCAATCAACAAACTGATTTCACGCGGCATAAATTCTTTACCGGTTGGCAGTTTGGCATTAAGGAAGAGCGTTTCGCCAAGGGTCATCTCAAACAATGTGCGAACGGGCATTACGACAAATGCCTGTTCGTCTTCAACCACCTGTTGAAGTGCTTCTAACGAGGTGAAAAAAGGAATGACGCTGGTGCCGTCTTCTTTTTCCCAGTGCTGTAAATCAAGCGCGCTATCTTCAACCACAGCCTCGCCCTGCGCCGCCGTACCAGGCACCCAGACGGTGGATTCCAGTAGAGTACGGAAAAAGGCCGGGCGGTGCGCCGGTTCGGTTGCTGCTTTTTCCAGCAGGTCTTCAAGTTCATTTTTTGTTTCGGACATAAGAACCACAATTCATTCAACGTTCGGGGCACAAGTACCTGATACGCCACGCTTATCAGGCCTACAAGGGAGTCGCAATCTATTGGATTTTCGCAATTTGTAGGCCGGATAAGGCGTTTACGCCGCATCCGGCATATTAGTTTACGCCGTTAACAGATTAGCAATCGTGCGCACACCAAGTCCCGTAGCACCCGCAGACCACTGTTCAACCGGCGCTTTACGGTAAGTCGCCGAGCAGTCGATATGCAGCCAGCCTTGCTGATAGTTCTCAACAAAGTGCGACAGGAAGCCCGCCGCCGTGCTCGCGCCTGCCGGGTACGCCGCGCTTCCGGTATTGTTCAGTTCGGCAAAGTTAGACGGCAGCTGGCTGCGGTGGAACTCCGCCAGCGGCAGACGCCAGAACGGTTCATTCTCCTGCGCGGCACTCGCCAGCAAGCGACCGGCAAGCGCATCGTCAAAACTGAACAGCGCGTGATAATCATTACCCAGCGCAGTTTTCGCCGCCCCGGTGAGGGTCGCCGCATCAATGATCAGTTCCGGTTTCTGCGCACTGGCATCAATCAGGCCATCGGCCAGCACCAGACGCCCTTCGGCATCAGTGTTCATCACTTCAACTTTTTTACCGTTGCGATAGGTAATAATATCGCCCAGTTTGAACGCGTTGCCGCTGATCAGGTTATCCGCACAGCAGAGGAACAGCTTCACGCGCTTGTTCAGTCCGCGCGTAATGGCAAACGCCAGCGCCCCGGTAACCGTTGCCGCGCCGCCCATGTCCGACTTCATCGAGTCCATAAATGCGGTCTGTTTGATACTGTAGCCGCCGGAATCAAAGGTGATGCCTTTACCAACCAGGCACGCGTACACTGGCGCTTCTTTATCGCCAGTCGGGTTGTAATCCAGCGCCAGCAATACCGGAGAACGTTCTGAACCGCGTCCGACCGTGTGCAGCCCCATATAACCTTGATCACGCAGATCTTCGCCTTTGGTGATCCGGTAAGTCACACGATCGCCCGCGACATTGCTGATCAGATCAACAGCACGCTGTGCCAGTTGCGATGGCCCCAGTTCTTCCGCCGGTGCGTTGATGGTGTCACGCACCCAGTCGATGATCATCAGGCGGTTATCCAGTTCCTGCCGTTGGGCATCGTCCAGATCCGGCCACTCCACTTTACGTGTGCCTTTCGGGGCTTTGTAACCTTGCCAGAATGCCCAGCAGCGATCCGCATCCCAGTCTTCACCGCTTAACTGAACATGCTTGATGCCCAGACCGTCAATCTTGCGCGCCGCACGCTGGATCAGCCCCAGATCGTCTGCCCCGTTCAAATGCAGGGTAATGCCATCATTATTAATGCTGTAAGTCGCTTTTTCTCCCCAGCGCGCGTCGGCAGGTTGGGTAGAGAGGGTAATCTTCATCGCTTCTGTCATTTTAGTTATCCTTCTTTGTAAAAGGGCCGCCAGTTGGCAGCCCCAGGATTTTTCCGCTAAATGATTCGCGTTGCAGGACAAAACGCATTGCGTTTTGAACAGCGCTTGCGCTGGCCCCGGAGGGGTGAGGCCAAAAGGCCGAATCACGCGGCAAGTGAGTGAAGCCCCAGGAGCATAGATAACTATGTGACTGGGGTGAACGAGCGCAGCCAACGCATCTGCGGCGTGAAGCATGACGCGGAAATCACTCGGCTTCGTCCAGCCAGACTAACAAAATCGCTTCGAGGATTTTTTCGTTGGATGCCTGCGGGTCGTCGTCGAAATCTTCCAGATCGCAAATCCACTGATGCATATCGGTGAATCGAACCGTTTTCGGATCAAGATCGGGATACGCATCGTACAGTGCTTCGCCAATTTCGCGACTATCGGTCCACTTAAGTCCCATACTAACCTCTGTTAATGCTCACGCGCATGGTTGATAGTGTAACGCGGGATTTCGACCACTAAATCTTCGTCGGTAACGCGCGCCTGGCAGCTTAAACGGCTTTCCGGCTCCAGTCCCCAGGCTTTGTCCAGCATGTCGTCTTCCTGCTCTGAGCTTTCCGGCAGCGAGTCAAAACCTTCGCGAACGATGCAGTGGCAGGTGGTGCAAGCACAGGATTTTTCACAGGCGTGTTCAATCTCGATACCGTTACGCAGCGCAACGTCGAGAATGGTTTCACCACTATTCGCTTCCAGAACAGCGCCATCAGGGCAGAGATCCTGATGAGGCAAAATAACAATCTTTGGCATATTAAACCTCGTCCACGGAATGGCCTTTCAGCGCACGACGAACCGACTGGTCCATGCGGCGAGCGGCGAAATCCTGGGTTTGTTTGTCTACGTTTTTAATCGCTTGTTCGATAGCGTCAACATCATCGCCCTGCGCCACTTCACTCAGGTGAGCGGCAGCATCGTCAATGACCTGACGCTCTGCGGTGCTTAACAGCGCGGCATCAGCAGCCAGCGCGCCGTGCAAACTTTCCAGCACACGCGCCGCTTCTACTTTTTGTTCTGCCAGCATACGGGCTTTTACGTCCTGCTCGGCATAGCTCATTGAGTCTTTAATCATCGAGGCGATTTCGCTGTCGGTCAGACCGTAGGACGGTTTGACCTGAATAGATGCCTCAACGCCGGTGGATTTCTCCATCGCCGTCACGCTCAAAAGACCGTCGGCATCGACCTGGAACGTCACGCGAATATGCGCGCCGCCAGCCGGTAGCGCCGGAATACCACGCAGCGCAAAACGCGCCAGCGAGCGGCAGTCCTGCACCAGTTCGCGCTCACCCTGCATTACATGGATAGACATCGCCGTCTGACCATCTTTAAAGGTGGTGAAATCCTGAGCGCGCGCCACCGGAATAGTGGTATTACGCGGAATCACTTTCTCCACTAGGCCGCCCATCGTTTCGAGGCCCAGCGACAGCGGGATCACATCCAGCAACAGCATTTCGCTGTCCGGCTTGTTACCCACCAGAATATCCGCCTGAATCGCCGCGCCAATAGCGACGACTTTATCCGGGTCGATAGAAGTCAGCGGTGGACGACCGAAAAATTCGCCTACTCGTTCACGCACCAGCGGCACGCGAGTAGAACCGCCAACCATCACCACTTCCATCACTTCATCAGCCTCAACGCCAGCGTCTTTCAGCACACGACGACAAGCCAGTAAGGTTCGTTTTACCAGTGGCGCGATCAGTTCGTTGAATTGTTCACGGCTGATTTCGCCCTGCCAGCCCGCAACGTTAACGGTCACGGAGTCCGCATCGCTCAGCGCGATTTTGGCCGCAATGGCAGCATCCAGCAGTTCACGCTGAACGCGGTTATCGCTACGATCAGGAATGCCCGCCTGCTCGCGAATGTAATCCGCCAGCAGATGGTCGAAATCATCGCCGCCGAGCGCGGAATCACCGCCGGTCGCCAGCACTTCGAACACGCCGCGACTTAAGCGCAGAATGGAAATATCAAACGTCCCGCCACCGAGGTCATAAACGGCGATCACGCCTTCCTGACCGGAATCCAGCCCGTAGGCGATAGCCGCAGCGGTCGGTTCGTTAAGTAAGCGCAGGACGTGAAGGCCCGCCAGACGCGCCGCGTCTTTGGTGCCCTGACGCTGGGCATCGTCAAAGTACGCCGGAACGGTGATAACTACACCATCCAGCTCGCCTGCCAGGGCTTCAGTTGCCCGCGCCGCCAGTGCTTTGAGGATGTCCGCAGAAACGCGCACCGGGTTCAGCAGCCCCGCCGCCGTTTCAATCATCGGCAGGCCGTTTTCGCTGGCCTGGAATTGATAAGGCAGATGCGGATAGCGTTGCTGGATATCAGCCAGCGAGCGCCCCATCAGGCGTTTAACAGAACTAATGGTGTTGGCGGTGTCAAGCGCTGCGTTAGTACGCGCGTCATAACCCACCGAATGCCCTTGCTGTTGATAGTGAACAACAGACGGCAGCAGGTGACGGCCTTCATGGTCGGCTAACGTTTCGGCCTGACCGCTGCGCACTGTCGCCACCAGCGAGTTGGTTGTGCCCAGGTCAATACCGGCCGCCAGACGACGCTGATGCGGCGCAGCACTCAAACCAGGTTCACTAATTTGTAATAAGGCCATGTTTAGCTTCCAGAAATTAAAAATCGAGCAGTTTTTCTTCGAGTTGTTCGGCACTGCTTCGCAGTTTATCGAGAAAACGCAGCTTACGCACGGTATCCGCCGCCGCGTCCCACGTCTCGTTGTCTAACTGTTCAACCATCAACTGATGGCGGGTATCAAACATCTTTTTCACACGTTTGATAAAGCTTTCCAGCCGCGCTTCATCTTTCGCCTGTTCGATCTCGTCCAGTTCTTCGCGCAGTTCCAGCTGTTCCATCAGGAACGCGGTGTCGCGCACAGTATGCTGCTCGCTGGCGAGATCAAAACCGTGCAAAGAAAGCAAATATTCCGCGCGCATTAACGGATGACGCAGCGTTTGCCAGGCCTGGTTAATGGTTGCAGATTGCTGTACGGCGGCGAGTTGTTCCGCCTGGCTTCCGCTGGCGAATTTATCAGGATGATACTGACGTTGTAGATCCTGAAAACGCAGGCTCAGCGCCTGGGTATCGAGTTGATAACGGGCAGGCAAGCCAAAGAGGGTGAAGTAATCCATAACATTCTCAGGGCTGCGATCCGCCGCGATAACGGCGAATCAGGTAAAACAAACCCCACGCGCAGGCGACCACGGTGGGGTTATCGGTATGCGCATCAAACGTGGAAGCTTTCGCCGCAACCACACTCATCTTTGACGTTCGGGTTGGTGAATTTAAACCCTTCGTTCAGGCCTTCTTTTACGAAGTCCAGCTGCGTACCGTCCAGAAATTGCAGGCTTTTGCCATCGACCACGACTTTCACGCCTTTGTCTTCAAACACGATGTCTTCCGGCGTCGGTTCGTCAACAAATTCCAGTACATAAGCCATACCTGAACATCCGGAGGTTCTCACGCCCAGACGCAGGCCAAACCCTTTGCCGCGGTTAGCCAGAAAGGTATTTACTCGCGCTGCTGCACTGTCGCTCAGTGTAATCGACATAACCAAACCTCAACTCTTATTTTGCTTCACGTTTGCTTTTATAGTCCGCAATGGCGGCTTTGATCGCGTCTTCTGCCAGAATAGAACAGTGAATTTTCACCGGCGGCAGTTCAAGTTCTTCAGCAATATCGGTGTTTTTGATCGCCTGCGCTTCGTCGAGAGACTTCCCTTTCACCCATTCGGTGACCAGGGAGCTGGAAGCGATAGCAGAACCGCAGCCGTAAGTTTTAAAACGCGCGTCTTCAATGATACCTTCATCGTTGACTTTAATCTGCAACTTCATCACGTCGCCACAGGCCGGTGCACCCACCATGCCGCTGCCGACGTTCTCGTCGTTGTTGTCAAAGGAACCCACGTTACGCGGATTCTCGTAATGGTCGATAACTTTTTCGCTGTAAGCCATTATAAATTCTCCTGATTCCGATACCGATTAATGATGTGCCCATTCGATGCTGTTCAGATCCACGCCCTGCTTGTACATTTCCCACAGCGGAGAAAGGTCACGCAGACGACCGATGGATTTACGAACTAACTCGATGGTGTAGTCGATCTCTTCTTCAGTAGTAAAACGACCTAAAGAGAAACGGATAGAGCTATGTGCCAGCTCGTCGTTCAGCCCCAGCGCGCGCAGCACGTAGGACGGTTCGAGGCTTGCTGACGTACAGGCGGAACCTGAAGAAACCGCGAGGTCTTTCAGCGCCATAATCAGCGACTCACCTTCAACGTAGTTGAAGCTGACGTTGAGAATGTTCGGCGCGCCGTGTTCCAGGTCACCGTTCAGGTAAACTTCTTCGATATCTTTGATGCCGTTCCACAGACGGTTACGCAGGCCGCGCAGACGTTCCATCTCGGTCGCCATCTCTTCTTTTGCGATGCGATAGGCTTCGCCCATACCAACGATCTGGTGAACAGGCAGAGTGCCGGAACGCATACCGCGCTCGTGACCGCCGCCGTGCATTTGCGCTTCGATGCGTACGCGCGGTTTACGACGCACATACAGCGCACCGATACCTTTCGGGCCATAGATTTTGTGACCGGAGAATGACATCAGGTCAACTTTCAACTGGCTCAGGTCGATAGGCAGTTTGCCCACGCTCTGGGTTGCATCAACGTGATAGATAATGCCGCGAGCACGGCACATTTCGCCGATAGCCGCGATATCCTGCACCACGCCGATTTCGTTATTTACGTGCATGATGGAAACGAGGATGGTGTCGTCACGCATCGCTGCTTCCAGTTCTTTCAGGTCGATAATGCCATTACGCTGCGGTGCCAGGTAGGTGACTTCGAAACCTTCGCGCTCCAGCTGACGGCAGGTATCCAGTACCGCTTTGTGTTCGGTTTTACTGGTGATGATGTGCTTGCCTTTTTTCTGATAAAAGTTGGCTGCACCTTTGATCGCCAGGTTGTCAGATTCGGTTGCACCAGAGGTAAAGACGATTTCACGCGGGTCAGCGCCGACCAGATCGGCAATCTGATTACGGGCGATATCTACCGCTTCTTCAGCCTGCCAGCCGAAACGGTGAGAACGGGAGGCCGGGTTACCAAAGGTTCCGTCCATCGTCATAAACTGCATCATTTTCTCGGCAACACGCGGGTCCACCGGCGTGGTTGCGGAGTAGTCGAGATAAATCGGTAATTTCATTGCTCTATAAACTCCGTACATCACTCAATGCAAGGAACCAGGCTACCGGCTGGATGTACGACCGTGTTTACGGAGCGCGATACGCCCCGGCCTGATTCTGAATTCTTTTTATTAAGCGCGTAACTTAACGTCGATCGCGTCTTGTGTGCGGGTGCGTGGCGCGTCGTGAGTATGCTGACGACCAGACACATCCAGCACTTCCTGGTTATTAACCAGTTCGCCTAAAGTAATGTTGTTGAGAAAACCGGTGAGACGGTCGCTCAAATCACGCCATAGCGCGTGGGTCAGGCATTTATCGCCGCCCTGGCAGCCGCCTTTACCCTGACAACGGGTGGCATCTACAGATTCGTCAACGGCGCTAATCACTTCGCCAACGGCGATGCTGCTGGCATCTTTGCCTAACAGATAACCACCGCCTGGTCCACGTACGCTGGAAACCAGACCATTTTTACGCAGACGGGAAAACAGTTGTTCCAGATAAGAAAGGGAAATTCCCTGACGTTCGGAAATATCAGCCAACGGTACCGGGCCCGCTTCAGAGTTGAGCGCAACGTCAAGCATTGCGGTCACGGCATAGCGCCCTTTAGATGTCAGTCTCATGTCTTACTTCACCTCAAACTCGCCCCTGCCCGGGGTTTTTTATTGTAAAAGTGGGGGTATTGCATAGCAGGGTCAAGTCTGACATTCCCGAGTAAATTGGTCAACTATTTACTTGACTGATTTAGTCGGGTATTTAACCTTCAGTGCCATTTTTTTATCGTGGCGTTTGTACCTGTTGTCGGATGCGACGTGAACGCCTTATCCGACCTGAGGCTCTGTGCACTGTAGGCCTGATACGACGCGTTAAGCGTCGCATCAGGTAACCACTATTATTCGGCCTTATTACCTTTATTCTGCTGCTCTATAGAAGCCAGAATCCCGCGCAGGATATTCAATTCCTGGCTTTCCGGGCGCGCACGGGTAAACAAACGACGCAATTTATTCATCACCTGCCCCGGATGGTTTTCACGAATAAAACCGGTTGCCAGCAGCGTTTGTTCGAGATGACCATAAAAACGCTCCAGATCATCGACCAGCGGATACGGCGTCTCTTCATGCTCAACCTGCTCGCCATTTTCCTGAGTTGCCAGCCAGGCCATGCGCACTTCATAGGCAATAACCTGAACCGCCATCGCCAGGTTCAGCGAACTGTATTCCGGGTTAGCCGCAATGGCGACATGATAATGGCATTTCTGCAACTCTTCATTGGTCAAGCCGACGCGCTCGCGACCAAAAACCAGCGCCACCGGGGTATTTGCCGCTTCAGCGACGCTTTTCAGACCGCATTCGCGCGGGTCGAGCATCGGCCACGGCAGCGTGCGGGAGCGTGCGCTGGTGCCCACCACCAGGCTACAACCGGCTAACGCTTCGTCGAGCGTATCGACGATATGAGCATTACCAATCACATCGCTGGCCCCTGCTGCCAGGGCAATCGCCTGGGAGTCAGGTTTCACCAGTGGATTAACCAACCACAGATTGGTTAATCCCATTGTTTTCATGGCACGGGCAACAGAACCCATATTGCCGGTGTGTGACGTCTCCACCAGCACAATTCGAATATTTTGCAGCATTGTCTTTCTTCGTCTAAAGATTATTCGCGCATCTTATCATAAAACGAAGACAGATGCCGATCTCGCTGCTATACTCTGCGCCGTTTTCCCGTTCTTTAACATCCAGTGAGAGAGACCGATGCATCCGATGCTGAACATCGCCGTGCGCGCAGCGCGCAAGGCGGGTAATTTAATTGCCAAAAACTATGAAACCCCGGACGCTGTAGAAGCGAGCCAGAAAGGCAGTAACGACTTCGTGACCAACGTAGATAAAGCTGCCGAAGCGGTGATTATCGACACGATTCGTAAATCTTACCCACAGCACACCATCATCACCGAAGAAAGCGGTGAACTTGAAGGTACTGATCAGGATGTTCAATGGGTTATCGATCCACTGGATGGCACTACCAACTTTATCAAACGTCTGCCGCACTTCGCGGTATCTATCGCCGTTCGTATCAAAGGCCGCACTGAAGTTGCTGTGGTTTACGATCCTATGCGTAACGAACTGTTCACCGCCACTCGCGGTCAGGGCGCACAGCTGAACGGCTACCGTCTGCGCGGCAGCACCGCTCGCGATCTCGACGGTACTATTCTGGCGACCGGCTTCCCGTTCAAAGCAAAACAGTACGCCACCACCTACATCAACATCGTCGGCAAACTGTTCAACGAATGTGCAGACTTCCGTCGTACCGGTTCTGCGGCGCTGGATCTGGCTTACGTTGCTGCGGGTCGCGTTGACGGTTTCTTTGAAATCGGTCTGCGTCCGTGGGATTTCGCCGCAGGCGAGCTGCTGGTTCGTGAAGCGGGCGGCATCGTCAGCGACTTCACCGGTGGTCATAACTACATGCTGACCGGTAACATCGTTGCTGGTAACCCGCGCGTTGTTAAAGCCATGCTGGCGAACATGCGTGACGAGTTAAGCGACGCCCTGAAGCGTTAATGACTCTGGCGGGTGATGTCACTCACCCGCCCTCGCCTTTCAGGCGCTATTCCGAAATACTTCCTCACCGCTTTACTTTCTTTCGCCACTCTCCCACCATCTTTCCCCGATTAATGGATAATAAAGAAGTCGCAAGGAAAGGTTATGGCGCTGCCAGTGAACAAACGCGTTCTCAAAATTCTGTTTATTCTCTTTGTTGTTGCCTTCTGCATTTATTTAATACCGCGCATCGCCATCAATTTTTTCTATTACCCTGACGACATAATCTACGGCCCCGATCCCTGGTCAGCCGAATCAGTAGAATTCACCGCTAAAGATGGCACTCGCCTACATGGTTGGTTTATCCCTTCTGCAACTGGCCCCGCTGAAAATGCCATTGCCACCATTATTCATGCTCACGGCAATGCCGGAAATATGTCCGCCCACTGGCCGCTGGTCAGTTGGTTACCCGAGCGTAATTTCAACGTTTTTATGTTTGATTATCGCGGGTTTGGTAAATCAAAAGGCACGCCGTCCCAGGCCGGATTGCTGGACGATACGCAAAGTGCCATCAATGTGGTGCGCCATCGCAGTGATGTAAACCCACAACGGCTGGTGCTGTTCGGGCAGAGTATTGGCGGGGCGAATATTCTGGATGTTATTGGTCAGGGTGATCGTGAAGGCATACGTGCGGTGATCCTCGACTCCACATTCGCCTCTTATGCGACCATCGCCAACCAGATGCTCCCCGGCAGTGGCTACTTACTTGATGAGAGTTACAGCGGCGAAAATTACATCGCCAGCGTCAGCCCGATCCCGCTTTTACTGATTCACGGTAAAGCTGATCACGTTATCCCATGGCAGCACAGCGAAAAGTTGTATAGCCTGGCAAAAGAGCCAAAACGGTTGATCCTAATCCCGGATGGCGAACACATTGATGCTTTTTCCGATCGTCACGGCGATGTTTATCGCGAACAGATGGTGGATTTTATCCTTAGCGCGTTGAATCCGCAGAACTAACCCATGATCGCTAGCACGATAATCATTCACAAAACCACCTTAAGACATGCTAATCCACTGGTCAGAACAGTTTAAGATGAGAAAAATTCTGTGACGCTTGCCAACATTTCTGATGATTAGCATTCCCTTCGCCATTTCCCTGAGCAAACTTTAGCTATTCTTATCAATTATGCTTATGGGAGATCTACAGATGATGCCTACGCTTGCTCCACCATCTGTCCTTTCGGCTCCCCAGCGCCGCTGCCAGATCTTGCTGACGCTCTTTCAGCCGGGGTTGACCGCCACCACGGCAACTTTCAGCGAGCTTAATGGTGTGGATGATGATATTGCCAGTCTTGATATCAGCGAAACAGGACGGGAGATCCTGCGCTATCATCAACTCACACTGACTACTGGTTATGACGGTAGCTACCGGGTTGAAGGTACAGTGCTTAACCAACGTTTGTGTTTATTTCACTGGCTACGACGTGGTTTCCGTCTGTGTCCGTCATTTATTACCAGCCATTTCACCCCCGCCCTGAAGAGTGAACTGAAGCGGCGCGGAATTGCGCGTAACTTTTACGACGATACCAATCTACAAGCGTTAGTGAATCTCTGCTCCCGACGGCTGCAAAAACACTTTGAAACGCGCGATATTCATTTCCTGTGTCTGTATCTGCAATATTGTTTGCTGCAACACCACGCTGGAATTACGCCTCAGTTTAATCCGCTCCAACGTCGCTGGGCGGAATCCTGCCTTGAATTTCAGGTAGCGCAGGAAATTGGACGCCACTGGCAGCGTCGAGCGCTCCAGCCTGTACCGCCTGATGAGCCACTGTTCATGGCATTACTTTTTTCCATGTTGCGGGTTCCCGATCCACTGCGGGATGCGCATCAGCGGGACAGACAACTGCGTCAGTCTATCAAACGTCTGGTAAACCATTTTCGTGAGCTGGGAAATGTTCGTTTTTATGATGAACAGGGGTTGTGCGATCAGCTTTATACCCACCTCGCCCAGGCGTTAAATCGCAGTTTGTTTGCCATCGGTATTGATAACACCCTGCCGGAAGAGTTCGCCCGCCTGTATCCACGCCTGGTGCGCACCACCCGCGCGGCGCTGACCGGATTTGAAAGTGAATACGGCGTCCATCTTTCTGATGAGGAAAGCGGTCTGGTCGCGGTGATTTTTGGTGCCTGGCTAATGCAGGAAAACGACCTGCATGAGAAACAGATTATTCTACTGACCGGGAATGATAGTGAGCGAGAAGCGCAGATTGAGCAGCAGCTACGCGAACTAACGTTACTGCCGCTCAATATTAAACATATGTCGGTAAAGGTATTTTTGCAGACAGGCGCTCCGCGCGGCGCGGCACTGATTATTGCTCCTTATACCATGCCGTTACCGCTCTTTTCACCACCGCTGATCTATACGGACCTGACGCTGACAACACATCAACAGGAGCAGATCCGCAAAATACTCGAATCAGCATGAGGGAACAACTTTCGGGCGCAAAAACATTGCCGGAAGCGCCACCAGCGCCATCACCCAGAACACGCCGTGGCCCAGATATTGATACAGGAAACCGGCGAAAACGGTCATGATGGCGATACTGCCGCCCATCGCGACGGCAGAGTAAACCGCCTGTAAACGGATGACTTCGCTACCCTGGCGAGCGGCAATATAGCGCATGGCGGCCAGGTGGCAGACCGTGAAGGTGCCGCAATGCAGAATTTGCACCACTATCAACCACGGCAACGCCGTAGTTGCTCCCATAATGCCCCAGCGCACTACGCCGCAAATCGCCGAGATCAACAGCATATCGCGTGCACTACAACGGCGGAAAAGTTTATTACTCAGCGCAAAGATAATGACTTCCGCCACCACGCCCAGCGACCACAAATAGCCCACCGCCGAGGCCGAGTAGCCAGCGGCCTGCCAGTAAATGGCGCTAAAACCGTAATAGGCCGCATGCGCCCCCTGCAATAAACAAACGCAGGCCAGAAAGCGCCAGTTCTGGCGAACCAGCGCCAACCACGCAGACCAACCGGTGCTCTCCTGCTGGCGGCTTGCCCCTTGTGGCTGAATCGTTGGACGGATGAGAAAGCCGAGCAGCATGGATGCCACGCCCAACGTCAACAGCGCGAGGATCACCCGATAATCAAACATAGTGACCAGTTTACCCGTCAACGCCGAGCCAATGACAAACGCCACCGAGCCCCACAATCGCACTTTGCCGTAATCAAGCGGGAACTGCTTTTGCCACGTATTCGCCAGTGCATCGGTCAACGGTACCAGCGGTGAGAAAAAGAGGTTAAAGCCAATCATCACCAGCATCAGCCACGCTACGTGCGCCCCCGCCCAGAAGGCGACTGCAAAGAGAAGTGTCAGCAGTGCCAGCACGCGCAAGGCGGAAATCAGGCGAGAAGGATCGCTGACGCGGGGCGCGATGAGCAAACTCCCGAGAAAACGGGCAACCAGACCTGCCCCCAATAACAGGCCGATGGTTTCTGGCGTTAAACCAATCCCTTTAAGCCAGACGCTCCAGAAAGGTAGAAAAATGCCGTAACTAAAAAAGTATGTGAAATAGCCGAGCGCCAACCAGCGCGTGGATTGCAAAACCATGAGTCCCTCCCGTCAGGAGGCGTTAGTCTGGGGTTAATCGAATGTTGGTGCAAGTTGAAAAATAAGAATATTCGAGCCTGCTTCCCGATGTCTGTAACGCCAGTTCACAAGCACTCAAAAACTGCGACCTGCGACGCATGTTGCAAAAATAATGCGTAATTATGCCGTTACGCTTGCCAAACGTTCCTGCACAATGGCGATGAAATCGCGTAATGCCGGCTTCATCTCCCCTTTCTTCCACGCCATCAGTAAAGTAATGGAAGGCACATTTCCGGCAATGGGTCGAAATACCACCTGGCCGGTATTAAAATTATTCATATAACCGGGTATCAAAGTGACGCCCAGCCCCATCCCCACCAGATTCATGGTCACCAGAATATTCGTTGCCACCTGGACGATATTTGGCTGGCTGTTTTCTTGCGCAAACCACGCTTTAACGATCGGCGCAAGCGAACCGGAATACGCTGGATCAGTACTGACGAAATTCACGCCATCCAGTTGCGCGGCAGTGATCTCTTTTTCATGTGCTAAAGGGTGATCAACCGGTAACACCACCACTAATGGTTCGTCAAAAAGCTCCAGATAATCAATCTCCGGGCTATAAACAGGATGGCGCATTAAGCCGACGTCGAGTTCACCACGGCGAATTTTTTCTTCCTGTTCCGTGGTGATTAAACTCACCAGCTCAATTAAGGTGTCTGGCTGTCTGAGACGAAACATCGGTAATACTTTTGGCAGTAAATTCACTTCCGCCGATGGCACAAAGCCAATGGTTAATTGTCTGTCTTCCTGAACAATTTTCCGCGCCCGTAATTTGGCATTTTCCGCTTGTTCGAGGATTGCCAGCGCGTCCTGGAGAAAACATTCTCCCGCCGCCGTCAACGCGACTTTGCGCTTATCCCTCACCAGTAACGGAACACCGACACAGTTTTCAAGATCGCGGATCTGGCTGCTTAACGAAGGCTGTGAGGTATGCAGTTTTTCCGCCGCACGGGTAAAGTTCAGTGCCTGCGCCACTGCGACGAAATAGCGTAAATGCCGTAGTTCCATCACCTTCCCCTTGTTATCGAAAAAACGTCTCAGCTGGTAGAAATTAACTATTTCACATATTAGCAACCAACCAGCAACATCCTTATGGCACAAAAATAGAAGGTCAATACATCTTATCTTTCAGGATTAAAAAATATGACCACCCCCTCAGATTTGAACATTTACCAACTGATTGACACCCAAAACGGTCGGGTCACTCCGCGTATTTATACCGATCCGGATATTTACCAACTGGAGCTTGAGCGCATTTTCGGTCGTTGCTGGCTATTTCTCGCCCACGAAAGCCAGATCCCAAAACCCGGTGATTTCTTTAACACCTACATGGGAGAAGATGCGGTTGTCGTGGTGCGCCAGAAAGACGGCAGCATCAAGGCGTTTCTCAACCAATGCCGCCATCGGGCCATGCGTGTGAGTTATGCAGATTGCGGCAACACTCGCGCCTTTACCTGCCCGTATCACGGCTGGTCTTACGGTATTAACGGCGAATTGATCGACGTACCGCTGGAACCTCGCGCCTACCCACAAGGGTTGTGTAAATCCCACTGGGGGCTAAACGAAGTTCCTTGTGTGGAGAGTTATAAAGGGCTGATTTTTGGCAACTGGGATACCAGCGCACCGGGTCTGCGTGATTACCTTGGTGACATTGCCTGGTATCTGGATGGCATGCTGGATCGTCGCGAAGGCGGCACCGAAATTGTCGGCGGCGTACAAAAGTGGGTGATCAACTGCAACTGGAAATTCCCGGCAGAGCAGTTCGCCAGTGACCAGTATCATGCTCTGTTCAGCCATGCTTCTGCCGTTCAGGTATTAGGGGCGAAAGATGATGGCAGCGATAAGCGTCTCGGTGATGGACAAACTGCCCGCCCGGTGTGGGAAACCGCCAAAGATGCGCTGCAGTTTGGTCAGGACGGTCACGGCAGCGGTTTTTTCTTTACTGAAAAACCGGATGCTAATGTCTGGGTCGATGGCGCGGTTTCCAGCTATTACCGCGAAACCTATGCCGAAGCAGAACAACGTTTAGGTGAAGTTCGCGCCCTGCGCCTGGCGGGTCATAACAATATTTTCCCCACGCTTTCCTGGCTCAACGGCACTGCCACGCTCCGCGTCTGGCATCCGCGCGGCCCTGATCAAGTTGAAGTGTGGGCGTTCTGTATTACTGACAAAGCCGCCTCCGATGAAGTTAAAGCCGCTTTTGAAAACAGCGCCACTCGTGCTTTTGGTCCTGCTGGTTTTCTCGAGCAGGATGACTCGGAGAACTGGTGTGAAATCCAGAAATTGCTGAAAGGTCACCGCGCCCGCAACAGCAAACTGTGTCTGGAAATGGGGCTTGGTCAGGAAAAGCGTCGCGACGACGGCATTCCAGGCATTACTAACTATATCTTCTCAGAAACGGCCGCTCGTGGAATGTACCAACGCTGGGCCGATCTCCTGAGTAGCGAAAGCTGGCAGGAAGTGCTCGATAAAACCGCCGCTTACCAGCAGGAGGTGATGAAATGAGTGCGCAAGTTTCACTGGAGTTACATCACCGCATTAGCCAGTTTCTCTTTCACGAAGCCAGTCTGCTGGATGACTGGAAATTTCGTGACTGGCTGGCACAGCTCGACGAAGAGATTCGTTACACCATGCGCACCACAGTTAACGCGCAAACGCGCGACCGCCGCAAAGGCATTCAGCCGCCGACAACCTGGATTTTTAATGACACCAAAGACCAGCTGGAACGGCGAATCGCCCGTCTGGAAACGGGTATGGCCTGGGCAGAAGAACCGCCGTCACGCACCCGTCACTTAATCAGCAACTGCCAGGTAAACGAAACCGACATACCAAACGTATTTGCTGTGCGGGTAAATTATCTGCTTTATCGGGCACAAAAAGAGCGCGATGAAACATTCTATGTCGGGACTCGTTTTGACAAAGTTCGCCGTCTGGAAGATGACAACTGGCGCTTGCTGGAACGGGATATCGTCCTGGATCAAGCGGTGATCACTTCCCATAACCTGAGTGTACTGTTCTGATGAATCGAATTTATGCGTGTCCCGTTGCGGATGTGCCGGAGGGTGAGGCTCTCCGGATCGATACCTCGCCCGTCATCGCCTTGTTCAACGTGGGCGGCGAGTTTTATGCCATTAACGATCGTTGCAGCCATGGTAATGCGTCGATGTCAGAAGGGTATCTGGAAGATGACGCCACGGTGGAGTGCCCGCTGCACGCCGCCAGTTTTTGCCTGAAAACGGGGAAAGCGTTATGCCTGCCCGCCACCGATCCGCTAACCACTTATCCAGTACACGTTGAAGGTGGTGACATCTTCATCGACTTACCGGAGGCGCAGCCATGAGCGATCTGCATAACGAGTCCATCTTTATTACCGGCGGCGGATCGGGATTAGGCCTGGCGCTGGTCGAGCGATTTATCGAAGAAGGCGCGCAGGTTGCCACGCTGGAACTGTCGGCGGCAAAAGTCGCCAGTCTGCGTCAGCGATTTGGCGAACATATTCTGGCGGTGGAAGGTAACGTGACCTGCTATGCCGATTATCAACGCGCGGTTAATCAGATCCTGACTCGTTCTGGCAAGCTGGATTGTTTTATCGGCAATGCGGGCATCTGGGATCACAATGCCTCACTGGTTAACACTCCCGCAGAGACGCTCGAAACCGGCTTCCACGAGCTGTTTAATGTCAACGTACTCGGTTACCTGCTGGGCGCAAAAGCCTGCGCTCCGGCGTTAATCGCCAGTGAAGGCAGCATGATTTTCACACTGTCAAACGCCGCCTGGTATCCCGGCGGCGGTGGCCCGCTGTACACCGCCAGTAAACATGCCGCAACCGGACTTATTCGCCAACTGGCTTATGAACTGGCACCGAAAGTGCGGGTGAATGGCGTCGGCCCGTGTGGTATGGCCAGCGACCTGCGCGGCCCACAGGCGCTCGGGCAAAGTGAAACCTCGATAATGCAGTCTCTGACGCCGGAGAAAATTGCCGCCATATTACCGCTGCAATTTTTCCCGCAACCGGCGGATTTTACGGGTCCGTATGTGATGTTGGCATCGCGGCGCAATAATCGCGCATTAAGCGGTGTGATGATCAACGCTGATGCGGGTTTAGCGATTCGCGGCATTCGCCACGTAGCGGCTGGGCTGGATCTTTAAGGAAGCACGATGAAAGAAAAAACGATCATTATTGTCGGTGGCGGGCAAGCGGCGGCAATGGCTGCGGCCTCGCTACGCCAGCAAGGGTTCACCGGTGAGCTGCATCTGTTTTCCGATGAGCGACATCTACCTTATGAACGCCCCCCGCTCTCGAAATCCATGTTGCTGGAAGATTCCCCGCAGTTACAGCAGGTGTTACCCGCTAACTGGTGGCAGGAAAACAATGTTCATCTGCATTCCGGTGTAACCATCAAATCGCTGGGCCGCGACACAAGAGAGTTAGTGTTAACCAACGGCGAAAGTTGGCAGTGGGATCAGCTGTTTATGGCAACCGGCGCGGCAGCCCGACCGCTGCCGTTGCTTGATGCACTGGGAGAACGCTGCTTTACCCTGCGCCATGCCGACGATGCCGCCAGACTGAGAGAAGTTCTGCAGCCCGAACGGTCAGTCGTGATTGTCGGTGCCGGAACTATTGGTCTGGAACTGGCTGCCAGCGCCACGCAGCGTGGATGTAAGGTGACAGTGATTGAACTGGCGGCAACCGTCATGGGCCGTAATGCACCACCGCCCGTGCAACGCTATCTTTTACAGCGCCATCAGCAGGCTGGTGTGCGCATTCTGCTCAATAATGCCATTGAACATGTGGTCGATGGTGAAAAAGTAGAACTGACGCTGCAAAGTGGCGAAACGCTTCAGGCCGATGTGGTGATTTACGGTATTGGTATCAGCGCCAACGACCAACTGGCTCGCGAGGCCAACCTTGATACTGCCAATGGCATTGTCATTGATGAGGCTTGCCGCACCTGCGATCCCGCGATCTTTGCCGGTGGCGATGTGGCAATCACCCGTCTTGATAATGGTGCACTACACCGCTGCGAAAGCTGGGAAAACGCCAATAACCAGGCGCAAATTGCCGCTGCCGCAATGTTGGGGCTACCGCTTCCGCGACTGCCGCCGCCGTGGTTCTGGAGCGATCAGTACAGTGATAACTTACAGTTTATTGGCGATATGCATGGCGATGACTGGATTTGTCGTGGCAACCCGGAAACTCAGAAGGCGATTTGGTTTAATCTGCAAAACGGCGTGCTTATCGGTGCAGTCACGCTGAATCAGGGCCGTGAGATTCGCCCAATCCGCAAATGGATCCAGAGCGGCAAAACGTTTAATGCGAAACTGCTGACAGATGAGGACATCGCGCTTAAATCACTGTAACCAGGATAATTAGCGAATATCTCAACGCCTGGGGCGTGGCGAGGTACCAGAGTGTGTATTACGTTTAAATCACATTATCTTGCAAAGGGATTGGTTATGAACTCACTACGTTATTTTGATTTTGGTGCTGCACGCCCCGTTTTGTTATTAATTGCCCGTATCGCCGTGGTCTTGATTTTCATTATTTTTGGTTTTCCCAAAATGATGGGCTTTGACGGTACGGTCCAATATATGGCCTCGCTGGGCGCGCCAATGCCAATGCTGGCAGCGATTATTGCGGTAGTTATGGAAGTGCCCGCCGCAATATTAATCGTGCTTGGCTTTTTCACCCGTCCGCTGGCGGTGCTGTTTATTTTCTACACGCTGGGTACGGCGGTAATTGGTCACCATTACTGGGATATGACCGGCGATGCGGTTGGGCCAAATATGATTAATTTCTGGAAGAATGTCAGTATCGCTGGCGCATTCCTGCTGTTGGCAATTACCGGGCCGGGGGCAATTTCTCTCGATCGGCGTTAAAAACATGCCGGATGCGGCGTGAACGCCTTATCCGGCATTTTATAAATTACAGTAACGCAACCCGCAACGACATCTCTGAAGTTGTTGATTCCCCTGGTGCAAGCGCAATGAGATCACCCCCTTCCGGGCGATGATGGTCATCTGGCGCATGGCTCATCGGTTCCAGACAGAAGAAATCAAACGCATATCCTTTATCAAACGCCGGGTCGGAAACAAAGATGAAATAACATGGTGCAGGTGGCGTCGTTTCCATGATGATGGCGTACCCCTCCTGCGGCTGCTCGATGCGGGACTGACCATTCCATCCGGCAAAGCCATTGTTTACCCACTGGCGCGGCAACGGCGCGAGCTGGTTGAAATCCAGCTCCTGCGGTAGCTGCTCGCAAAACTCACCCGCCAGCCACTGCTCCCGCTCCAGCCAGTAACCGCTCGCCTGCGCCTGAATCCGCGTTTGTGGTGACAACGGAAAATAAGGATGCCAGCCGGTACCAAATGGCAGCGTCTCTGCCCCTTGATTGGTGACAGAGAGCGTCACCGTCAGCGTATCTGCCGTTAAATGAAACGCCTGACTTACCCGATAGTGATAAACACCGCTGCGATGTTCATACACCAGACACAAGCTATCTTCGCTGCGCGAGACACATTGCCACTGCCCCAGCCAGCCGTCGCCGTGCAGATAGTGCGCATCCCACTCAACATTCGGTTGCAGTTGATACTCACGCCCCTGCCAGACAAAACGGTTGCCACTCACCCGGTTTGCAAACGGCACCAGAGGGAAACAAGAGGCATCGGTTGCCACACCGCTTTTTTTACCGGGACGTAAGAGCGGCGTCGCGTCACGCCAGAAGCCTTCGATGACGCCGCCCCGGTCAGAAACGTCCAGCTTTAGCGGCCCGTGAGATAACGTATAGATGGTCATCAGCTGACTCCTTAATCCGGGAAGTTAATCACAACTTTCCCGCATTTACCGCTCGCCATCAGCGCATAGGCATCTCCTGCCTGTTCCAGCGTGAAGCGATGGGTAATGGCGTTACGCGGCCACAGTTTCCAGTCCGTTAAATCGTGGGCGCATTTTTCCATATGGAACAGACTGGTCACCCAGGAGCCAATAATCCGCCGTTGATGATGCATCAGATCAGCGCTAACCTCGAACTCCACTTTTCCGGTTTCTCCGATGTAAACCACCCGTCCCCAGTCAGCAGTGGATTGCAACGCCAGTAAGCGACCTGCGGCATTACCGGAACAATCGAGCGCAACATCCGCGCCACCGTGGGTAAGTTCGGCGATAATCTGCGGCAGACCTTCGGTCGTTGCTAAATAGCCATGATCCATCACCCCTAACTGTTTCGCCATCGCCAGACGTTCCGGCAGCATATCAACGCCGATGATCCTTTTTGCACCGCGACCTTTCGCCAGCATCATCGCCATCATGCCGACCGGCCCCAGACCGACCACCAGCACGTTATCACTGCCGGAAACTTCGCCGCGCAAAATCCCTTCATACGCTGTACCAACGCCGCAACTGATAAACGCACCATCTTCATAGCTCAGCGCGTCCGGGAGCAGGATCAGATCTTTTTCTTCCGCCAGCAGGTATTCAGCATGGCCGCCGTCACGCTGCCAGCCGTAAGCCGCTTTTCCTTCGCCAGTACAAGAGATAGGAAAACCACGACGGCAGTTCGGGCAAAAACCACAGCCAGAAATATGATACACCAGCACACGGTCGCCCTCTTTAAAATGGCGGCAGCCTTGCCCCATCGCCACAATTTGCCCGCACGGTTCATGACCGTTGATAAATCCCTGGTATAACGGTTTATCGGGTGCCGCCGCCGTAGCGCGGTGTTGGTGGTAGATATAGTGGACATCGCTTCCGCAAATTCCGGAGGATTTCATTTTGATCAGTACCTGGTTAATCCCCGGCGTCGGCACCGCAACTTCCCGCAGATCGACGGTCGAATTTCCTGGTAAATAAGCTGCCAGCATCGTTTTCATAAATCCCTCATTAACAATACGATTAATTTTCATCCCTGCCGCACCCGCGCCAGGGACGTTTAGGTTTAGCGTTTCGCTTTACTGCTTCGCTGAGTCAGCAAGATATTCGCCAGCACCGCCACCACGATGATGACGCCGCGCACCACCTGCTGGAAAAAGGAGTTAATCCCGAGCAGCACCAGACCGTTACCGATTAGCGTAATCACCAACACACCAAGCAATGTACCGAACAGGGAACCGCGACCACCGGAAAGCGCCGTACCGCCAACCACGACCGCGGCGATGACGTCAAACTCCAGACCGTTTGCGGCACCTGCGTTACCGGAACCGAGGCGCGCCGCCAACAAAATGCCGGTCACCGCTGCTAATAATCCCGAAAGGGTAAAAATAAGAATGCGTACCCGACGAACGTTAATACCGCATAACTGCGCCGCCGTGGCATTACCGCCAACGGCAAAAACCGAGCGCCCGAAGGCGGTTTTGCGGCTAATGAACACAAACAGCGCAAACAGCACCATCATGATCAGCGCGGATACCGGCACACCGAGAAATTGTCCGCCCAGCCAGTCCAGCACTTCGTTTTCGTCAATCGGCACTGGCAAGGCGTTCGTCATAAATAGCCCCATTCCGCGCAGGGCGCTCCATAAACCCAGCGTGGCAACAAAACTTGGCACGTTAAACACGCCGCGCAGCACCCCGGCGAGCGTTCCCATCAGCGCGCCTAACAGCAACACCAGCAGACAAGCAATCGCCAGCGGAACCTCAAATTGCAGCAAAAATGCCAGGCACACCGAGACAAAAGCCACCATCGGCCCAACGCTGACATCAATTTCCCCGGAGATAATAATCAGCGTCATCGCCCAGGCGGCGATCCCAATGGTGGCGGCATCGCGCAGCACGTTCATCTGGTTATTCAATGAGATAAAGCCAGGCGCGTTCAGAGAGAAGACCAGATAAAGAATGGCGATCACCACCAGCAAACCGATCTCATTAATATGGCGACTGACAAATTGTTTGAGCGAGACGCTCTTGCCCTGCGGCAATGGTAATGACGAAGCAGACATCTTCAGGTTCCTCGGTAAAATTCATCAGTGCACAGACAGAATGGCGGACATCAGCTCATCCACATTGACCGGCGAGTGAAACTCCTGCGAGAACGTACCGTGCTGTAATAACAGGATGCGGTCACACACCAGCGGCAACTCCTCCACTTCACTGGAGATAAACACCACGCTTTTTCCTTCGGCAGCCAGCTCGCGGACAATACGGTAAATCTGCTGTTTGGCTTCGATATCGACGCCGCGCGTTGGCTCGTCGAGCAACAAAATCTGGCTGGCAGCATAGACCCAACGACCGATCACCACTTTTTGCTGATTGCCACCAGAAAGCGTGCCGATGGGCGTTTCGCTACTGGCGGCCTTGACCGTCATCCGCTGCATCACCTCTTCGGTCAGGCGGCGGATGGTGGACCATTGCAGCACACCGTTGGCGCTGATTTTTTGCCGATTGGTCAGCACTGTATTTTCGTCAACGCCCAGCCAGGGAATGATCCCCGCTTCTTTGCGGTTTTCTGGCGTATAGCCAATGCCGCGTTTCAGCATGTCGCCGTAATCGGGGCGAGTGATTTTCTCGCCGTTGATAACAATTTCGCCCTGTTCATACGTCTCCAGCCCAACTATGGCTTTCAACAATTCACTGCGCCCTGCCCCCAGCAGGCCAGCAATGCCGAGTACTTCGCCACGACGGAGCGTAAAGCTGATATCCTCCAGCTTGGGCTTATGGCGTAACGCACGGACTTCCAGCACGGCCTGATCGACAATTTCCTGAGGGGAAACCGGCGCAATATCAACGTGATCGCGCCCGAGCATTAGCGACACAATATGATGCGTGGAGGTGTTTTCGAGCATCACATCGCCCGCCACCTGACCATCGCGCATAACGGTGGCACAGGAGGCAATGCGGCGGATTTCTTCCATCCGGTGGCTGACATAAATCACCGCCACGCCCAGTGCCGACATCTTTTTAACCGCGCTGATCACCAGTTCAACTTCCGCACTGGCAAGCGAACTGGTAGGTTCATCAAGAATGACCACGCGCGGCTCGCCCTTCATCACCCGCGCAATTTCCACCAGTTGCTTTTGCGCCGGGCTTAGCGTTGAAACAAGTTGTTCAGGGCTAACGTCAACGCCCAGCGCCTGTAAGCAACGTTGGGCATCCTGCGCCATTTGCAGGTAATCAATCATGCCGTTGCGGCGGGGCCACTGACCGAGGCAGAGGTTTTCCGCCACCGTCAGTCCCTCCACCAGACTTAACTCCTGATAAACCGCACGAACCCCCAGTTCAGCGGCACGGCGAGTCAACGTAGCTTCGTCACCTTCCAGTCGCGTCTCGCCAATCCAGATATCACCGCTATCCGGACGTTCACTGCCGGTAAGCATTCGAATGAGGGTCGATTTGCCCGCGCCGTTTTTGCCTAACAGCGCACGAACTTCGCCTTTATTGAGCGTGAAGTTAACGTTATCCAACGCAACGACGCCGGGATAACGCTTATTTCCTGCCACCACTTTTGCTACCGGGACTGCCTCTGTTGCCGTGAACATAGGGACCTCTGCGAATCAGCGATTAGGGCAGACCATCAACGTGCGTTGCCAGCCACTGTTTACCGTCTTCCGTTTTGGTATAGAGATCGATAGGCACCTGAATCACTTTTTCACCGTCGGCTTGTTTGTTGATAACCTTCAATGTTTGCGCGAAGACAGCATTGCCCATTTTCTTACCGGAAATATCCACCACCGCTTTCAACACCTGATTGTTTTCCAGCTCCTGAGCAATTTCAGTGGTCATATCCGAACCGAAAACAGCAATTTTTCCGGCCTGATTTTGATTACGTACCGCTTTTACCGCGCCGAGTGTCGCACCACCCGATTCTCCCATAATGGCGTTGAGATCCGGCGTGGAGATAATTAGTTTTTCACCAACGGAAATCGCTTTATCTAAAACAGTCCCTTCCTGATTAGCGACAATTTGCGCGCCGGGAACGCGGGATTTTAATACTTCTTCAAATCCTTTACGTCGCTGCACACAAACTTCAAAGGCTTCGCAATTGATGACGGCAATTTTCGGCTGGTCAATTTTATTGGCAATAAAATAATCGGCGGCAGCGTTACCCAGTTTTTTACCAAATTCCAGCGGATCGCCGACCAGATACGCCGAGACATATTTATCGACGCCTTTTTGATTAATACAGGTGTTGTAGCAAATCACCGGAATACCCGCTTCACTGGCGCGACGAACGGTACGGCTACTGCCATTTTCAGACACTGCCGATAAAATAATGGCATCGACATTACGCGCCACGAGGGTATCAACAAAGGTACTTTCTTTCGAAATATCACCCTGTGCGTTAGTTTCAATTAACTGTACCTGTACTGAAGAATCTTTTGCCGCATCCTGAACGCCCTGACGCACGCCAGCGTAATATCCCTGAGTATCAAGGTATATTGCGCCAATGGTCATTTCTTTATCCGCAGCTCTGGCAAATAGTGCGCTACCTAATAGCGTAGCCATTAATAATAGATTACGGGTTGTTGTCATTTTTTTAGGCATAGTGCCTCCTGTAGGGTTTTTATTTACAACGGCTTATTCTAATTATTTTGTGATGAGCGGCAGCGCGTGCCGCTCAAATATTACAGTTAATAGGGTTTAGTGAACGCGGTTAAAAATAAAAGGCATCACAGTGGTGAATAATGCCGCTTTCGGCCAGGCCGGATTAATCGCCGTCAATTCAGCGCGAGCAGATTCATAGTGCGCAGCCTCCCCGAGTCCCGCGGACGCCAGCATCGCCACCATCAGGCATTTTTCTTTATGCTGCTGTTGTAAATCGCCATACAGCGACAACAGGTCAGGTTGTGAAACAGCAAAGAAATCCGCCTCAATACTGGTTTTCGCCATCTCTTGCGCCCACTGTTTCATTTCACTAAACAGTTGCTGTGCGGTTTGCTGTTCACCCAGCAGTCGCAGCGCCATTCCTTGCCAGAAGAGATAATCAACCGGCTGATCGTTGTAATAACTGTGAATGTTAATGGTGCGATCGCCAGTCGCCGCCAGACGTAAACAACGCATCGCTTCAGTTTGATCGCCCTGCGCGTTGGCGCATATCGCCTGCCAGAACCAGATGTCGTTATCAGTTTGCCCCGGTAAACGGCCTTCGCTTAAATTCTCCGGATAATGCAGCGCGGCATGAAGCAGTTCGCTGGCCTGCTGCGGCTCTCTGGCATCAAGATGCTGCCAGGCGCGTAATAACTGGTTGAGGATAAACTGACTGGTGATCTTCCCTTCCCCGCCTTCCCACGGGTGGAATTTGCGCGTGGCGAGAATGTCCGCCGCTTTGTCTGCCTGACCCGTGAGATGCCACAAATTGAGCAGTTCTGCGGTCATGTCGTCGCGTTTCAGCGCAATTTCCAGATTATTTTCCAGACGCGCCAGTCGTTTCTCCGGTGTGGTTCCACTTAACTTATCCAGCAAATCCCGTTCGAAAAGCAGACGTGCATCCTGCGGCGCAAGCTGATAAGCATTATCAAGATAACGCGCGGCCAGCTCATAATCGTGTTGCTTATTCCACGCATGGATCGCCAACCCGCGCCAGCCATCGGCAAACTCTGGCGACATCTCTACGCAACGTTGCCATAAAGTAATGGCTTTGTTGTAGCTGCGCTTGTTGTAGTAGAAGCAGGCCAGTAAATGACGGGCAAACCAGCACTCTTCAATACTCTCCAGCGCCGCCACTTCTTCCAGCGTATTCGGGAAACGGACAAACTGTGGGAAGACATCAATGGCTTTTGCGACCAGTTCGCCGCGTTCAGCTTTCGGCAGCAAGCTGGCTTGCAGGTAAAGCGGCAGCGTGCGCTGGCAGTCCAGTGCGTTCAGCATCTCTGCCGCCAGGGTGGGCATTCCCCAGTTAATCAGTTGCCCGGCGGTCACCAGGGCGTTAACGTCGCGTCCCTGACACAGACCGCGCCACTGCGCGAAGGCTGATTCGCTACGACCATCGAACCAGTTCAGCCACCACAGAGTGGCGTTCAGCGGATAATCACGCAGCAGTTTCTCACGCTGCAAACGCGCGTTGCCCTGACGACCACTTAACACCAGCAGCAGATTATGCAGGCAAAGCACTTCCTGATTGGTTGGGCAGGCGCGAAGACTTTGTTGGCAAAAATCCAGACCAGCGTCGAAGTTACCATTACGCGCCGCCAGCCGTGCCAGACCATAATAGCCACCTGCTTTACTGTTGCCGCTCCAGACCGCACGCCAGAAATCCTCTTCGGCTTGTTGATATTGCCCCTGACGTTCGTAAGCACTGGCGCGAATCAAACTCGCCTGTCCGCACTGCGGATTTTTGTTCAGCGCATGTGCGCGTTTCAGCGCCTGAGTGGCATACGCCACCGCTTGCGGGAAATCTGCGCGGTTATATTCCAGCATCGCCAGCGCCAGGTTACAGCGATAATCCAGCGGATCCAGCGCCACGCCGCGCAGGTAGTAATCGAACGGTGAACGGCTGGCGTGATGATATTGCTCCAGATGCTGACCGATAAACCAGGCTTCATCTGTACTGGTAATGTCTTGTGCTGCCAGTGGCGCTTTGGCGACGTCCGGCAACGGCAACTCTTGCGGCTGATGTTCCTGATAACTCAGTATGATATTGCCGTCGGCATCGGAGAGCTCAATGGTCAGTCTGTCAGGATTGATACCGTGCAACACGCCCTGGATGGCGGTCGCTGGCATCAGTGCCACGGCATCATCAAGTAACGCGTTGCATTTGCCGATTTCGCGGATCGCCAGGCGGTATCCGTTCAACGGAGAGATGGCATACAGCCCCCACTCAATCCCCCGCTCACTACGCTGGAGTTTTATCACCGCATCGCGGGAGGCATTTTGCACCATGCCCAGAGAATGATAAGGCAGGAAATACTGCTCGAAACGCTTCTCTTCGTACGCATCAAGCCAGGTAAAATCAGGCTGGTTATCGGCAAAAATACCGGTCATCAGTTCGATATACGGGCCGTTATTGTCGGTCAGACTCTTATCCCACGCCTGGCCAAACTCACTGTGTCCCCAACTCCACTGTTTTTTACCTGGCGCAATATGGTGGTTGGCAACGTGCAGCAAACCGCCATCTTCATCGTGACACCACGCGCCGACAAAATCGTACTGCGATTTTTCAGCCATATATGAGGTTGGAACGGGCACATTTTTATAGCGAGAAATGTCCACTCCAGAGGAGTAGTCCACTTTGTAGTAAGTGCCGGTGGCGATGGGGAAAGCGGAGACGGCCCGTTTGCCGTGATCAAAGACCGCCGTTACATCCGGCGGGAAGACGCTCTGATGCCCTTCACCCCCTTTCACTGCCGGGTTGGCCCACCACAAGAAATGACGCGGAGTGGCGTTGCCGTTATAGACGCGGCTGGCGATTTCCAGAGCCGCCCGGTCAGGGCGCAGGGTGAAACCTGTCATCACCTGTAAACCGTGCATCGGCTCCGTTTCGCCGACCCACACGGTTTGTGCGCCGTCTTCATGGGCTTCGAGGGTGAAATCGACGGGCATAAAGGTGGTCGGGCGATGGTGTTGCGGCCAGTTAAACTCAATCCCGCCGGAGATCCACGGTCCCAGCAGCCCCACCAGCGCAGGTTTAATGACTTCATTGTGATAGACAAAATCGCGCTGTTTCACTTTATCCCATGCGCGATGCACCCGACCGCCCAGTTCCGGCAGGATCATCACTTTAATGTAGTCGTTTTCCAGCCACACCGCCTGCCAGGATTTCAGGGTTTTCTGCTCGCTCAGCGTATCGGTCACGCCGTAGGGATAAACCGCGCCGGACGATCCCTGATAAACGCGATTTTCCAGGAACATGGGATGTATATCCTGCGGCCCGGTTTCATAGGTCGGGATCTCAACGCGCTCTTGCCACACTTTTACTGGAGTCATGGTGCCCTCAATATTAACAAGACATACTGAATTAAAAGATTTGTGGCAGTGTATTGAACAATCTGGCAATGTTTTCGCGGAATAATCACGCAATTAACTAAACAAGGTTTAGTAAAGATGAGAGCCTGCATTAACAATCAACAGATTCGCCACCATAACAAATGCGTGATTCTGGAACTGCTGTACCGGCAAAAGCGCGCCAATAAATCAACGCTGGCCCGGCTGGCGCAAATTTCGATTCCGGCGGTCAGTAATATTTTGCAGGAACTGGAAAGCGAAAAACGGGTGGTGAATATCGACGATGAAAGCCAGACGCGCGGGCATAGTAGCGGTACATGGCTGATTGCGCCGGAAGGTGACTGGACGCTGTGCCTGAACGTGACGCCCACCAGTATTGAGTGTCAGGTTGCTAATGCTTGTTTAAGTCCGAAAGGTGAATTTGAGTATTTACAGATTGATGCACCGACGCCGCAGGCGCTGCTGTCCGAAATCGAAAAATGCTGGCATCGCCACCGTAAATTGTGGCCGGACCGTACCATCAACCTGGCGCTGGCAATCCACGGTCAGGTTGATCCGGTGACTGGCGTGTCGCAAACCATGCCGCAAGCGCCGTGGACAACGCCGGTTGAGGTAAAATATCTGCTGGAAGAGAAGCTCGGCATTCGGGTGATGGTCGATAATGACTGCGTGATGCTGGCGCTGGCGGAGAAATGGCAAAATAATTCGCAGGGCCGGGATTTCTGCGTGATCAACGTTGATTACGGCATTGGCTCGTCGTTCGTGATTAACGAGCAAATTTATCGCGGCAGTTTGTATGGTAGCGGACAAATTGGTCACACCATCGTTAATCCGGATGGCGTCGTCTGCGACTGCGGACGTTATGGCTGCCTGGAAACCGTCGCCTCGTTAAGCGCGTTAAAAAAACAGGCGCGGGTATGGCTAAAATCACAACCGGTTAATACTCAGCTTGATCCTGAAAAACTGACTACCGCGCAGTTAATCGCTGCCTGGCAGAGTGGAGAACCGTGGATCACCAGTTGGGTTGATCGCTCTGCCAACGCCATTGGTTTGAGTCTGTATAACTTCCTCAACATCCTCAATATTAATCAGATTTGGTTGTACGGTCGCAGTTGTGCCTTTGGTGAGCACTGGCTTAATACCATTATTCGCCAGACGGGATTTAACCCGTTCGACCGCGATGAAGGACCGAGCGTGAAAGCAACGCAAATTGGCTTTGGGCTATTAAGCCGCGCACAACAGGTGCTGGGGATTGGCTATTTGTATGTTGAGGCACAGTTACGACAGATTTGATGGCGCGATAACGTAGAAAGGCTTCCCGAAGGAAGCCTTGATGATCACAAACCTAAGATTGCCTGATGCACTACGCTTATCAGGCCTACACGGATATTGCAATATATTGAATTTGCAAAGTTTTGTAGGCCGGATTAGGCGTTCATGCCGCTTCCGGCATGAACAACGAGCACATTGTCAGCAAATCACCGTTTCGCTTATGCGTAAACCGGGTAACGTGCGCAGATGTCGAGAACTTTACCTTTGATGCGCTCAATAACCGCTTCATCATTGATGCTGTCCAGCACGTCACACATCCAGCCAGCCAGTTCTTTCGCTTCGGCTTCTTTAAAGCCACGACGGGTAATCGCCGGAGTACCCACGCGAATACCGGAGGTCACAAACGGGCTCTTCGGATCGTTCGGTACGCTGTTTTTGTTAACGGTGATGTTAGCACGGCCCAGAGCGGCGTCCGCTTCTTTACCGGTCAGGTTTTTATCAACCAGATCAACCAGGAACAGGTGGTTATCAGTGCCGCCGGAAACCACTTTGTAGCCGCGTTCCAGGAACACTTCTACCATCGCTTTAGCGTTTTTAGCGACCTGCTGCTGGTAAGTTTTGAACTCAGGCTCCATCGCTTCTTTCAGAGCAACCGCTTTACCGGCGATTACGTGCATCAACGGACCGCCCTGACCACCAGGGAAAACGGCAGAGTTCAGTTTTTTGTACAGCTCTTCGCTACCACCTTTCGCCAGGATCAGGCCGCCGCGCGGACCCGCCAGGGTTTTGTGAGTGGTGGTAGTAACAACGTGAGCATGAGGAACCGGGTTCGGGTAGACGCCAGCTGCAACCAGGCCCGCAACGTGCGCCATATCAACGAACAGGTAAGCACCGATGCTGTCAGCGATTTCACGCATTTTCGCCCAGTCCACCACGCCGGAATATGCAGAGAAGCCACCGATAATCATTTTCGGTTTGTGTTCTTTGGCTTGTTTTTCCAGATCGGCGTAGTCGATATGACCGCTAGCATCGATACCGTAAGGAACGATGTTGTACAGTTTACCGGAGAAGTTAACCGGAGAACCGTGAGTCAGGTGACCGCCATGCGCCAGGTTCATACCCAGAACGGTATCACCTGGTTCCAGCAGCGCGGTGTACACCGCAAAGTTAGCCTGGGAGCCGGAGTGCGGCTGGACGTTAGCGTAGTCAGCACCGAACAGTTCTTTCGCACGATCGATCGCCAGTTGTTCAACGATATCAACATACTCGCAACCGCCGTAGTAGCGTTTGCCCGGATAACCTTCAGCATATTTGTTGGTCAGCTGAGAACCCTGCGCCTGCATTACGCGCGGGCTGGTGTAGTTTTCGGAGGCGATCAGTTCGATGTGCTCTTCCTGACGTACTTTTTCCTGCTCCATAGCCTGCCACAGTTCGGCATCATAATCGGCAATGTTCATTTCACGCTTTAACATCCGCATCTCCTGACTCAGCTAACAATAAAATTTTTGGCCTTTATAGGCGGTCCTGTTGGACAACGGCGAACAGTATAACCGAATCATTGTGCGATAACAGGTCTTGACAAAGGAATTTACGCAAACGATTACCTTCAGGCTGCGCAAGGCTTTGGAGAATAAAGAGCTTGCAACCGGAAACGGATTTCTTTTCAGGTTTGTGATGCAAATTTTTCACTTCATCACATTCTTTCTGAAAAACACCAAAGAACCATTTACATTGCAGGGCTATTTTTTATAAGATGCATTTGAGATACATCAATTAAGATGCAAAAAAAAGGAAGACCATATGCTTGACGCTCAAACCATCGCTACAGTAAAAGCCACCATCCCTTTACTGGTGGAAACGGGGCCAAAGTTAACCGCCCATTTCTACGACCGTATGTTTACTCATAACCCAGAACTCAAAGAAATTTTTAACATGAGTAACCAGCGTAATGGCGATCAACGTGAAGCCCTGTTTAACGCTATTGCCGCCTACGCCAGTAATATTGAAAACCTGCCTGCGCTGCTGCCAGCGGTAGAAAAAATCGCGCAGAAGCACACCAGCTTCCAGATCAAACCGGAACAGTACAACATTGTCGGTGAACACCTGTTGGCGACGCTGGACGAAATGTTCAGCCCGGGCCAGGAAGTGCTGGACGCGTGGGGTAAAGCCTATGGCGTACTGGCTAATGTATTTATCAATCGCGAGGCGGAAATCTATAACGAAAACGCCAGCAAAGCCGGTGGCTGGAAAGGTACTCGCGATTTCCGCATTGTGGCTAAAACACCGCGCAGCGCGCTTATCACCAGCTTCGAACTGGAGCCGGTCGACGGTGGCGCAGTGGCAGAATACCGTCCGGGGCAATATCTCGGCGTCTGGCTGAAGCCGGAAGGTTTCCCGCATCAGGAAATTCGTCAGTACTCTTTGACTCGCAAACCGGATGGCAAAGGCTATCGTATTGCGGTGAAACGCGAAGAGGGTGGGCAGGTATCCAACTGGCTGCACAATCACGCCAATGTTGGCGATGTCGTGAAACTGGTCGCTCCAGCAGGTGATTTCTTTATGGCTGTCGCAGATGACACACCAGTGACGTTAATCTCTGCCGGTGTCGGTCAAACGCCAATGCTGGCAATGCTCGACACGCTGGCAAAAGCTGGCCACACAGCACAAGTGAACTGGTTCCATGCGGCAGAAAATGGCGATGTTCACGCCTTTGCCGATGAAGTTAAGGAACTGGGGCAAGCACTGCCGCGCTTTACCGCGCACACCTGGTATCGTCAGCCGAGCGAAGCCGATCGCGCTAAAGGTCAGTTTGATAGCGAAGGTCTGATGGATTTGAGCAAACTGGAAGGTGCGTTCAGCGATCCGACAATGCAGTTCTATCTCTGCGGCCCGGTTGGCTTCATGCAGTTTGCCGCGAAACAGTTAGTGGATCTGGGCGTGAAGCAGGAAAACATTCATTACGAATGCTTTGGCCCGCATAAGGTGCTGTGATTTGATGTTGCCGGATGGAAACATCCGGCAACCCTTGACGCGGTTTAAATTGCCGCGTCGTCTTCTTCACCGGTACGGATACGAATAACCCGTGCCACGTCGAAGACGAAGATTTTACCGTCACCGATTTTGCCGGTTTGCGCCGTGCGAATAATGGTATCGACACAGGTATCGACAATGTCGTCCGGTACGACAATCTCAATTTTCACCTTCGGCAGAAAATCCACCATATACTCCGCGCCGCGGTACAGCTCGGTATGGCCTTTCTGGCGGCCAAAACCTTTCACCTCAGTGACCGTCATGCCGGTAATGCCGACTTCCGCCAGTGCTTCGCGAACATCGTCCAGCTTGAAGGGTTTAATAATCGCATCAATCTTTTTCATGCTATTCCTTGAAAAGGTCGCCTGTCTTTTGATCTGCTAAACGTAACACATAACGCCAATTCATTCCTTGAAATCGTTTGCATCCAGCTCGTGTCGGGAAAGCAGTTTATAAAATTCTGTCCGGTTGCGCCCCGCCATTCTCGCCGCGTGGGTGACGTTGCCTTTGGTGATTTGCAGCAGCTTACGCAAATAGTTGAGTTCAAACTGATTACGTGCCTCAACAAAGGTTGGCAGCGCCGTGTTTTCGCCCTCCAGCGCCTGCTCTACTAATGCATCGCTAATCACCGGAGATGAGGTCAGCGCCACGCACTGTTCAATCACGTTGACCAACTGGCGTACATTACCCGGCCAGCTAGCGGTCATCAGGCGTTTCATTGCATCGGTGGAGAACGCGCGGACAAACGGTTTATGTCGCTCTGCCGCCTGGCGCAACAGGTGATTTGCCAGTAGCGGAATGTCTTCTGTGCGCTCTGCCAGAGCCGGAATTTTCAGGCTGACAACGTTGAGGCGGTAATAGAGATCTTCGCGGAATTCCCCGCGCGCCATCGCTTTTGGCAGGTCGCGGTGAGTGGCGGAAATAATCCGCACGTCGATATCAATATCGCGGTTACTGCCCAGCGGGCGCACTTTACGCTCCTGCAACACGCGCAGCAGTTTGACCTGCAACGGTGCGGGCATATCGCCAATCTCATCGAGAAATAGCGTACCGCCTTCCGCCGCCTGGAATAAACCTTCGCGATTGCTGACAGCGCCAGTAAACGCGCCACGCGCATGACCAAACAGTTCCGACTCCAGCAATTGCTCGGGCAATGCACCACAGTTAATAGCAATAAACGGCTTGCTGTTACGCGGGCTGGCGTTGTGGATAGCCTGGGCGAAAATCTCTTTCCCGGTGCCGCTCTGGCCGTTAATCAAAACGCTAACGTCTGATTGCGCCACCAGCCGCGCCTGTTCCAGCAAACGCAGCATCAGCGGGCTGCGGGTGACAATCGCCTCGCGCCAACGTTCGTCGGTGGCTGGCGCGGATTGTTCCAGCGCATCGTCAATTGCCTGATATAGCGCGTCTTTATCGACAGGCTTGGTGAGGAAACTAAAAACGCCCTGCTGTGTTGCAGCAACGGCATCGGGAATAGAACCATGCGCGGTAAGAATAATTACTGGCATTCCCGGCTGCACTTTCTGGATTTCAGCAAACAGCTGCATACCGTCCATTTCATCCATCCGCAGGTCGCTGATGACTAAATCTACTTTTTCGCGATTCAGTACCCGTAATCCTTCAGCACCACTTTCCGCCGTGACCACGCTGTAGCCTTCGCTGGTCAGGCGCAGGCCAAGCAGTTTCAGCAATCCCGGATCGTCATCGACCAATAATAAATGCGCAGGTTTATGGCTCATCAGGAGTGACCTCATGGGTGGATGGCGCGGGCTTTTCACCCTCGTGCGGCGTATCCGGCGAGAAATTTCCAGCCGGTTTGCGGGTCGAGAGCTGGCGTTCAATATCGGTCAGGTTTTCCAGCTTGCGGGTAGTGAGTTCCAGTTGCTGTTGTAGAACGTGATGTTGCTGGCGCAAAGTATCCAGCTCGCTGTCGCTGGACTGCTGGAGTTTGCTGTAGCGTTGGCGCTCTTCCGCCAGTTGCAGTTGCAGCGCCTGACCGTCGCGCCAAAGTTGATACAGAGGGCGAACCTGTGCCGGGATTTCGGTACTTAGCGCATCAATGCGCGCGACCAGCTGGCGGCGCTCATACGGCGTAATTTTGGCATCGGCGAGCAAAATCCCTTGTTTAAAGGTATTTTGCCAGCTGCCGTCGTTATATTGGCGAGCTTGCTGACGCGACTGCGCAGGCATTAAACGATCAGCACAATCCATCGCCCGCAGCCAGTAAAGCGGATTGGTTTCGGTTGATTTACCTTGCAGCGCCCAGATGTCGCTACATTCAGTAGAAAGATAGTCAGCCAGTTGATAAACCGGAATTTTTTCTTCTGCTGGCGTATTAATGGCTGGCTTATTGTGACTCTGCACGCAACCCAGCAATGCCAGACATGGCAGCCCTGCCAGCCACAGCCGTCGGGGCAATAATCGTTGAAAAATGTGTCGCATATTCACCAGACTTAGCGCCTTTCCCAGTGGGCGTAATTGTTACAGACAGTCTGGACATGGACAGCGCGGAGAAACCGGAGCGTACATGTCGTACGTGAGGATTTCGAGCACTGCCCAGGGCCAAACTGGCAAATAAAATAGCCTGATGGGATAGGCTGTTAGCATTATTTCGTGTTTTTCGACGACGGCAATTCAATGCGGAAGCAAACGTCTTGCCCGCTCTCGTCGACCAGATACAGTTCCCCTTGCATACGGCGAATACAATCCCTGGCAATGCTTAATCCCAGACCGCTGCCCTTCACCGCCCCTTTTCGCTGGTGGCTTCCCTGAAAAAAGGGTTCAAAGATCATGGCGCGTTCCTCTTGCGGAATGGGTGTGCCTGTATTGATGACATCAATATAAACCCGCGCGCCATGTAAACTGCTGCGAAGGCAAATGTTACCGGATTCAGTCCCGTAGTGCACAGCATTGGAGTAAAGATTATCCAGTACGCTCATCAGCAGCATTGGCTCCGCCAGGCAAGCTGTTGCTTGGAGATCGACGTCGGTATGCATCATTTTAGCCCGTGCGGGCAGGCTATGAGCAGAAACTACTGTCTCCACCAGCGGTGCTAATTCAACATTCTCCAGTTCCACCGCACTGTCCGCCTGTTTACGGTTGTAATCAAGCAGTTGTTCGATCAGTTTTTGCAAATTGCGGCTGCTGCTATCGAGGATGCTCACCACCTCTTTTTGCTCTGGCGTAAGCGGCCCGACAACCTGGTCAGCCAGTAATTCAGTGCCCTCGCGCATACTTGCCAGCGGCGTTTTTAATTCATGAGATAAATGTCTTAAGAATTGATGACGTTGGGATTCCAGCCATGACAGGCGCTCACTTAACCAAAGAATACGTTGCCCAACCGAGCGTAACTCGCTCGGTCCACTGAACGAGACACTATTGCCCAGAGAACGCCCTTCCCCCAGCCGGTTGATCATGCGCTCGATATTTTTCACCGGACCGATAATCATCCTCGTGAAAAGTAGCACCATCACCAGACTCACCAGAAATAACACCAGCGATTGCCAACCAAAATATTGCCCACGTTCGGCGATTTCACGCTGAAGTTGCTGCCCACGAGAGAACACCACTGTGCGCGTGGCCTGCACCATTTCGGTATTGGCACTGGCAAAGGCTTCAAGACGCGCGGCGGCGGCGGCATCGGGACCACTGTTGTTACACTGAAGTTGGGCCAGATTGTTCAAGTCCTGACGCAATGCCTGGTAAAGTTTATCGTCTGGCAGTACGCCTGCGTGGGCATCGAGCATTTCGCTGTAACGCTTGCGCTGGCTTTGATAAACCTTCGCAAGCGTAGGGTCGTCCAGCACGCAATACTGACGGTAGCTACGCTCCATCTCCAGTGCCGCGTTGGTCATCGCTTCACTACGCCGGGCATCAATAAGCGTAGTGCGGTTAACCAGCGCCGCCTGATCGCTAAGTGCATTCAGGCTTTGCCAGGCTTGCCATGCCAGCACCAACAGGGGTAGCAGAATCAGCAAAAATGCCAGCATTACCAGTTGTCGTAATGAGCGGGGAAAAACGGGCCAGCGTTTCAAGGTGTTACTCTCGTCAGACGCGAATAGCCTGATGCTAACCGAGGGGAAGTTCAGATACAACAAAGCCGGGAATTACCCGGCTTTGTTATGGAATAAGGCGGTGCCTAACTCGACGTTTCGCCCGATGGTTGATATAGCTACGCTGATATCAGAAGTTGGACGGCAGGCACCTTGTTGTGCGTCATTCGAATTTTATGTAGCACGTCCCGAAGGGGCTGACATAAGTCGGTGAATGAGCCACTGGTTACTATTATGCAGTAACTGTGCCAATAAAGAAAATAGTTTGGTAACGTACTGATTATACGCCGCTTTGAGGGATTTATGGCTTCTTCGCTATTTGAATGTAAATCAGCCACTGTGTCGCTAAAAAGAGACAACTTAAGATAAACTTATTAGATAATATTAAAATCAATAAGTTAAATGTCGCCAGAAAGCGACACGGCACACCACCCATTGTCGTGATTTACAGACACAAAAAAGCTCCCGAAGTTGGGAGCTTATAATAGCGGTTGGTGCTTAATGCCGGATGCGGCGTGAATGCCTCATCCGGGCTGCAAAACCAATGGGCTGACGACTTACCCCAACTGCTTACGCGCATTGCGGAAAATGCGCATCCATGGGCCATCCTCGCCCCAGTTTTCCGGATGCCAGGAGTTGCTGACAGTACGGAAAACACGTTCCGGGTGCGGCATCATAATGGTGACTCGACCACTTTCAGTCGTGACTGCCGTAATACCATTCGGAGAACCGTTCGGGTTAGCCGGGTAGGTTTCAGTGACTTTGCCGAAGTTATCGACATAGCGCAGTGCCACCAGCCCTTTGCTTTCCAGTGCCGCCAGATGCGCCGCATCACGCACTTCCACGCGCCCTTCACCATGAGATACAGCAATCGGCATTTGCGAGCCCACCATCCCCTGCAACAGCAGAGACGGGCTTTGGGTTACTTCAACCAGGCTGAAACGCGCTTCAAAGCGATCGGAGGTATTGCGCACAAAACGTGGCCACAACTCACTACCTGGGATCAGTTCGCGCAGATTAGACATCATCTGGCAACCGTTACATACCCCCAGCGCCAGCGTTTGCGGACGGTGGAAGAAGGTTGCAAACTCATCGCGTACACGGTCATTGAACAGGATAGACTTCGCCCAACCTTCACCGGCACCCAGCACATCACCGTAGGAGAAACCACCGCACGCGACCAGGGCGTGGAAATCCTCCAGGCCCGTGCGTCCAGCCAGCAGGTCACTCATATGCACATCGATTGCATCGAAGCCTGCACGGTGGAAAGCAGCCGCCATTTCAACATGCGAGTTCACGCCCTGCTCACGCAGTACGGCAACTTTCGGACGTGCGCCAGTAGCAATATACGGTGCTGCCACATCTTCGTTGATATCGAACGACAGTTTCACATTCAGGCCCGGATCGGCGTCGTTGGATTTCGCCTGATGTTCCTGATCGGCACATTCAGGGTTGTCACGCAGGCGCTGCATCTGCCAGGTAGTTTCTGCCCACCAGACACGCAACGTGGTGCGGCTTTCGCTGAATACAGTCTGCCCGTTGGCGGTAATCACAAAACGGTCACCGGAAACCGCCTGGCCAACATAATGGACGCAATCAGCAAGGCCATGCTGTGCCAGTACCGCTTCAACTGCTTTACGGTCAGCGGCTCGAACCTGAATCACCGCACCCAGTTCTTCGTTAAACAACGCCGCCAGGCGATCGTCACCCAGAGTGGCGATATCCGCGTCAATGCCGCAATGACCAGCAAAGGCCATTTCCGCCAGCGTTACCAGCAGGCCGCCATCAGAGCGGTCGTGGTACGCGAGCAGCTTACGCTGTGCTACCAGCGCCTGAACCGCGTCATAGAAACCTTTCAGTTGCGCGACGTCGCGTACATCTGCCGGTTTGTCGCCAAGCTGACGATAAACCTGCGCCAGCGCCGTTGCGCCCAGCGCGTTATTGCCTTTGCCCAAATCAATCAGCAGCAGTGCGTTATCTTCGGTAGAAAGCTGTGGCGTGATGGTGTGACGTACATCTTCCACGCGGGCAAATGCAGAAATAACCAGCGACAGTGGCGACGTCATTTCGCGCTCTTCGTTACCTTCCTGCCAGCGGGTTTTCATCGACATAGAGTCTTTACCCACCGGGATCGTCAGGCCCAGAGCCGGACAAAGTTCTTCGCCCACAGCTTTAACGGCTTCATACAGGCCCGCATCTTCGCCTGGATGACCTGCCGCCGCCATCCAGTTGGCGGAAAGTTTAATGCGTTTGATATCGCCAATCTGTGTTGCGGCAATATTGGTTAACGCTTCACCGACCGCCAGACGGGCAGAGGCGGCGAAATCCAGCAGCGCAACCGGCGCACGCTCGCCAATCGCCATCGCTTCGCCGTAGTAGCTATCGAGGCTGGCGGTAGTGACCGCGCAGTTAGCGACCGGCACCTGCCACGGACCCACCATCTGATCGCGCGCTACCATGCCGGTTACGCTGCGGTCACCAATGGTCACCAGGAAAGTTTTCTCCGCCACGGTCGGCAGGTGCAGCACGCGTTTCACCGCGTCAGCAATGGTAATCCCTTCACGAACCAGCGCATCACCCTTCGCTTTCAGCGTTTGTACTTCGCGGGTCATCTTCGGCGTTTTACCAAGCAGGACGTCCAGCGGCAGATCGATCGGCTGATTATCAAAATGACGATCGTGCAAAGAAAGATGCAGTTCTTCGGTCGCTTCACCAATCACCGCGTATGGCGCGCGCTCACGCTTACACAGTTCGTCAAACAGCGGTAACTGATCGGCAGCAACCGCCAGCACGTAGCGTTCCTGGGATTCGTTACACCAGATTTCCAGCGGGCTCATGCCCGGTTCGTCGCTCAGGATATCGCGCAGTTCGAATTTACCGCCGCGCCCGCCGTCGCTCACCAGTTCCGGCATGGCGTTAGAAAGACCGCCTGCGCCAACGTCGTGGATAAACAGGATTGGGTTGGCATCACCAAGCTGCCAGCAACGGTCGATCACTTCCTGGCAGCGACGCTCCATCTCCGGGTTGTCGCGCTGTACGGAAGCGAAGTCGAGGTCGGCATCAGACTGACCAGACGCCATGGAAGACGCCGCGCCGCCGCCAAGACCGATGTTCATTGCCGGGCCGCCGAGAACGACCAGCTTCGCACCAACGTTGATCTCGCCTTTTTGTACGTGATCGGCACGAATGTTGCCGATCCCGCCCGCCAGCATGATCGGTTTGTGATAACCGCGCAGCTCTTCGCCATTGTGGCTGTTCACTTTTTCTTCATAAGTACGGAAGTAGCCGTTCAGTGCCGGACGACCAAATTCGTTGTTAAATGCCGCGCCGCCCAGCGGGCCTTCGGTCATGATGTCCAACGCGGTGACAATGCGCTCAGGCTTACCGAAATCTTCTTCCCACGGCTGTTCGAAGCCTGGAATTCGCAGGTTGGAAACGGAGAAACCTACCAGACCAGCTTTCGGCTTTGCGCCACGCCCGGTGGCACCTTCATCGCGGATTTCACCGCCGGAACCGGTCGCCGCGCCCGGCCACGGAGAAATCGCCGTCGGGTGGTTGTGAGTTTCGACTTTCATCAGAATATGCGCCGGTTCCTGATGGAAATCGTAGCGGCCCGTTTCGTGGTCAGCAAAGTAGCGGCCCACTTCAGACCCTTCCATGACGGCGGCGTTATCTTTATAAGCAGAGAGAACGTGATCCGGCGTAGTTTCGAAGGTATTTTTGATCATCTTGAACAGCGATTTCGGCTGCTGTTCACCGTCGATAATCCAGTCGGCGTTAAAAATTTTGTGGCGGCAGTGCTCAGAGTTCGCCTGAGCGAACATATACAGCTCGATGTCGTTCGGGTTACGACCAAGCTTTGTGAAAGCATCCTGCAGATAGTCGATTTCATCTTCCGCCAGTGCCAGGCCAAGACGCAGGTTAGCGTCGATTAGCGCCTGACGGCCCTGTCCCAGCAAATCAACGCTGGTGACCGGAGTCGGTTGATGGTGTGCAAACAGCTGCTCTGCATCATCTAAAGCAAAAAAGACCGTTTCCATCATGCGGTCGTGCAGTTCAGCGGTAACCTGCTGCCATTGTTCATTGGTCAGCGTACCGGCTTCTATATAGTAAGCCACGCCGCGCTCAAGACGGTTTACCTGTTGCAGCCCGCAGTTATGGGCAATATCGGTCGCTTTCGAAGACCAGGGAGAGATGGTGCCAGGACGCGGGGTCACCAGCAGGAGTTTGCCTTGCGGGGCATGGCTGGCGAGTGCCGGGCCATATTTCAGCAGGCGTTCAAGTTGTGCGTGCTCATCATCGTTTAACGGCGCATTGAGGTCAGCAAAATGGACATACTCGGCGTAAATAGTGTGAACCGGGAGCCTGGCAGCCTGAAAACGTGCCAGCAGTTTGTTGATTCGGAATGCCGACAATGCAGGCGAACCACGCAGAATTTCCATCATAAGTCTCTCGTCTTCTAAGCTTTCGGTGTACCCAAGGGGGGGAAACGGGCGTCATTATAAAGAATCTGATGCGCTGACGAAACCGTTTGCGTGGAAATAAAATCACCATCGCGAATTAGCAACGCGTGCCGCCAATGGCTGTAATAAGTTGCCAACTGGCGCAGGTTTACGCAAAATGCCGCTCATTTATGAGTAAACCTTTCACTATTATTACGTTTTTTCAAGCTGGGACGCGCACGACACAGAGAATTAACTAATTGAAAAAATTAAAGATTAATTATCTGTTCATCGGCATTCTGGCACTGCTACTCGCGGTCGCTCTCTGGCCATCCATTCCCTGGTTTGGTAAAGCCGACAACCGTATCGCCGCCATTCAAGCGCGGGGAGAGTTGCGTGTGAGCACCATTCATACTCCCCTGACTTATAACGAAATCAACGGGAAACCTTTTGGCCTGGATTACGAACTGGCGAAACAGTTTGCCGATTACCTCGGCGTAAAACTGAAAGTGACCGTGCGGCAGAATATCAGCCAGCTGTTTGACGACCTCGATAATGGTAACGCCGACCTGCTGGCGGCAGGACTGGTCTATAACAGCGAAAGGGTTAAAAATTATCAGCCAGGCCCGACCTACTACTCCGTTTCACAACAACTGGTTTATAAAGTGGGTCAGTATCGCCCACGTACGCTGGGCAACCTGACGGCGGAGCAACTCACCGTTGCACCGGGTCATGTGGTGGTTAACGATCTCCAGACCCTGAAAGAAACAAAATTCCCGGAATTAAGCTGGAAGGTTGACGACAAAAAAGGCTCTGCGGAATTAATGGAAGATGTCATCGAAGGAAAACTCGATTACACCATTGCTGATTCTGTTGCCATTAGCCTGTTTCAGCGCGTTCATCCGGAACTCGCCGTAGCGCTCGACATTACCGATGAACAACCGGTGACCTGGTTTAGCCCGTTAGATGGCGATAATACCCTTTCCGCCGCTCTGCTCGATTTCTTCAACGAAATGAATGAAGACGGTACGCTGGCACGCATTGAAGAGAAATACCTGGGGCATGGCGATGATTTTGATTACGTCGATACGCGCACATTTTTACGCGCCGTCGATGCGGTACTGCCGCAGTTAAAGCCCCTGTTTGAGAAATACGCCGAAGAAATTGACTGGCGTTTGCTGGCCGCTATTGCTTATCAGGAATCGCACTGGGATGCGCAGGCCACTTCACCGACGGGGGTGCGCGGCATGATGATGTTAACCAAAAATACCGCGCAAAGCCTCGGCATTACGGATCGTACCGATGCCGAACAGAGCATCAGCGGCGGCGTGCGTTATTTGCAGGATATGATGAGTAAAGTGCCGGAAAGTGTGCCTGAGAACGAACGGATCTGGTTTGCCCTCGCCGCGTACAATATGGGCTATGCGCATATGCTGGATGCCCGCGCCCTGACGGCAAAAACTAAAGGTAATCCTGACAGTTGGGCTGACGTAAAGCAGCGTCTGCCTTTACTTAGCCAGAAACCCTATTACAGCAAGCTGACTTACGGCTACGCGCGTGGGCATGAAGCCTACGCTTATGTCGAAAATATTCGTAAGTATCAGATTAGCCTGGTGGGTTATCTGCAAGAGAAAGAGAAGCAGGCTACAGAAGCGGCGATGCAACTGGCGCAGGATTATCCGGCGGTATCGCCTACGGAGTTGGGCAAAGAGAAATTTCCTTTTCTCTCGTTTCTTTCCCAGTCGTCATCAAACTATTTGACCCACTCTCCCTCTCTGCTGTTTTCCAGGAAAGGGAGTGAAGAGAAACAAAATTAATCCGTCGAGGATCGCGCTTTTTTCTGCGCTTTAATTTCCTGGCGGCGCATGCGAAAGAAGTCACTGAGCAACGCCGCGCACTCATCCGCCAGTATTCCTTCCGTAATTTCCACTCGGTGATTCATACCCGGATGATGCAGCACATCCATTAAAGATCCCGCAGCGCCAGTTTTCGCGTCACGCGCACCAAAGACCACGCGACCAATGCGACTGTGGATCATTGCTCCGGCACACATTACACAGGGTTCAAGCGTGACATACAACGTGGCGTCGATCAGACGATAATTTTGCATCACCAGACCGCCCTGCCGCAGAGCCATGATTTCTGCATGTGCGGTGGGATCATGTCGACCAATCGGACGGTTCCAACCTTCGCCGATTACCCGATTGTTATGCACTAATACCGCGCCGACCGGCACTTCCCGCTCATCCCAGGCACGCTTCGCCAGCGTCATTGCATGACGCATCCAGTATTCGTGGCTAAATTCGACTTCAGACAAAAAGAAAACTCCGGTTATAAAAGCGCGGCGCATTATACACGGACGCTATGCTTTACTCTATTCCAGTTGCTGGAGTTCACCGCGCGGGGTTACCCGCCAACGATGCTGGCAGAAATAAAGCAGCGGGTTGTCCTGATTACTGTCGCTATAGCCACTGTACAGCCGCAGCGGCGTGCCGATTTTGCGCTCCAGTTGTGCGACCTTTTCATGTCCCAGACAACGCATCGTCAATACCCAACCACCATAGCCACGCTGAATTTGGCTGGCGATAAGATTAACCCGCGGCAGCCAGGGCGTATCGAAATAAACCGCTTCAACCAGCGGCTGCGGAGAGCCGGTAATCAACCAGATATCAGCATCGGAACTTAACAGGTAGGTGGTTAATCGCTCCTGAACCAGCGGAAAGGCGGTAACATTGTCACGAAACCAACGTACGAAATCGGCCTGCAACGCCTGCAAACGCGCTTCATTGTGACCAAAAGTGCATCCCCACAGAAGCAGACTCATCGGCCAGCGTGCCGCACGACCTTTTATCAATAACGCAATGGCTATGATCGGCAACAACGGTAGGACAAGCAACGCATTCAGCGGTTGGCGACGCAGTAAATAACGCAAAAAACTGCCGAACATATCCTGCTGATGCAATGTTCCATCTAAGTCAAAAAACACCACACGACGCTCGTGAGTTGCCAAACCATACTCCTCTGGACTGAAACATCCTGATTAATTTTCGCTACTACATAGCCTAACAGATAGATCATCACTTTTCCGGCAACAATCGACCGCATCATGGCTAACTGGAATTTTTAATTCATGGCAATTAGCGGCAATGGAATATAAAATTCACTCGCGTTTGTCTCATATTGCCTGTTGTCGCCACTATTTCATCGCGAGGAAAGATATGAACGGCTTACTTCGTATCCGTCAGCGTTACCAGGGGCTTGCCCAGAGTGATAAAAAACTGGCGGATTATCTGCTGCTACAACCTGATACGGCGCGCCATTTAAGCTCTCAGCAACTGGCCAACGAAGCCGGAGTCAGTCAGTCCAGCGTCGTGAAGTTCGCGCAAAAACTCGGCTATAAAGGTTTTCCGGCGCTTAAGTTGGCGTTGAGTGAAGCGCTGGCAAGCCAGCCGGAATCGCCCTCCGTGCCCATTCATAACCAAATCCGCGGTGATGATCCGTTACGGCTGGTCGGCGAAAAACTGATTAAAGAAAATACTGCCGCTATGTACGCAACGCTAAACGTTAATAGTGAAGAGAAACTGCATGAATGCGTAACAATGTTGCGCTCTGCGCGGCGGATAATTCTGACCGGTATTGGCGCTTCGGGTCTGGTGGCGCAAAACTTTGCCTGGAAGCTGATGAAGATTGGCTTCAATGCTGCCGCAGTGCGCGATATGCATGCGCTACTCGCTACCGTACAGGCGTCGTCCCCTGACGATCTGTTATTAGCCATTTCTTACACCGGTGTACGACGCGAGTTAAACCTGGCGGCAGATGAGATGCTGCGAGTGGGCGGAAAAGTGCTGGCGATTACCGGCTTTACTCCCAATGCCCTGCAACAGCGCGCTTCTCATTGCCTGTATACCATTGCCGAAGAACAAGCGACAAACAGTGCTTCAATCTCTGCTTGCCACGCGCAGGGAATGTTAACGGATTTGCTGTTCATTGCGCTGATTCAGCAGGATCTGGAACTGGCACCAGAACGTATTCGTCATAGTGAAGCGCTGGTGAAAAAACTGGTCTGAGTAAAGAATGCGCGTATAATGCCCGCCCGGTTTGTGTTGTTTTGAGAGTTTCCTTATGGCGCTGTTAATCACTAAAAAATGCATCAATTGTGATATGTGTGAACCCGAATGCCCGAATGAGGCGATTTCAATGGGCGATCATATCTATGAGATTAACAGCGATAAGTGTACCGAATGCGTAGGGCACTACGAGACACCAACCTGCCAGAAGGTGTGCCCGATCCCCAATACTATTGTGAAGGATCCGCAACATGTCGAGACGGAAGAACAGTTGTGGGATAAATTTGTGCTGATGCATCACGCGGATAAAATTTAATATTCTGCTCCTGGAGTAGACTATTGTTGACTTTATAGTGTGAGCCTTCAGGTTCTTATATTTATTTTCGTGATGTGATCATAAATATCAATTATTTCATGAATGATAACACTATCTGTATAAGCACTTATTTATAATTATTAAAGGCGCGCCTGGCTGGTTAACCTGACGCGCCTTAAGTACGTTTCCTTATGTTATAAGAACAGAAGGATCAGCTGTAAAACAGCAATGATGATTTTGATGACCCGTTTAATAAGGTATCGGCAATCAGTCATTCGTTTTTCCTTAAACAAGGAATGCAGCCGTTCAGATTAGCCCTTACATCTCCCCAAAACTGAACGTGCGAGTTATTGAGGGTGCATGCTGCACTCCACACCAGAGCTTTGACGACACCACTCGTTTCAATGGGGGAATTCTGTGGCATGGTATAAAGCACAGCAAAATCGCCAATAACGAAGCCAATTTTAATGTACTTCCGAATTGGCGGTCACGTTAATCTTTCCATCAATATTGTTTTCTTCGTAAAGGCTCGAGTTTTTATGCTAAAGATTGCAAGTTGCTTGTAAAAGATAACCGCCCTGATCCATAATCGCTCTTGTTGAGGGTGCGTGCTGCACAAAATTAAAGTTAAAAAGTAAAACCCCCGTTCCTTACCAGTTCGGGGGTTTTACTTTATAAAGAGAACGGTATTTTTTTAACTTTCAATAATTACCGTGGCACAAGCATAGTGGCGTTCATCTGCCAGCGTTACATGCATATTTACAACGCCGAGCTTTTCCGCCAGTTTTAATGCCTCACCCCATAGCCGTAGCCGTGGTTTGCCGAGCTCATCATTAAATACTTCAAATTGATTAAACGCCAGACCATTGCGGATCCCGGTGCCAAACGCTTTTGCCGCCGCTTCTTTCACAGCAAAACGCTTCGCCAGAAAACGCACCGGCTGGTGGTGCGTTTTCCAGATTGCCCATTCGTTATCGCTTAATACGCGGCGTGCCAGACGCTCACCGGATCGGGCGATCACCGATTCAATGCGAGCGATCTCCACAATATCCGTACCTAAACCTAATATTGCCATTAGCCACGCGCTTCCAGCATCAAACGCTTCATTTCTGCCACCGCATCTTTCAGTCCGGTCATCACTGCACGACCAATAATGGCATGACCTATATTCAGTTCATGCATCTCAGGGATGGCGGCAATGGCTTTCACGTTGTGATAGGTCAGACCGTGACCAGCGTTAACTTTCAGACCGAGACTAGCGGCAAAGGTCGCGGCTTTGGCGATACGCGCCAGCTCTTGCGCCTGTTCGGCGTCAGTTTTGGCATCAGCATAGCAACCGGTGTGGATCTCGATAAACGGTGCGCCAACCTCTGCCGCAGCTTTGATCTGCTCTTCATCGGCGTCGATAAACAGAGAAACCTGGATCCCGGCCTCCGCCAGACGTTTACAGGCATCGCGCATTTTGTCACGCTGCCCTGCGACGTCCAGGCCGCCTTCGGTTGTTACTTCCTGACGCTTTTCCGGTACCAGACAGCAAAAATGTGGCTTCGTCTCAACGGCGATCGCCAGCATCTCTTCGGTCACCGCCATCTCCAGATTCATGCGGGTATCCAGCGTCTGACGCAGGATGCGCACATCGCGGTCAGTAATGTGGCGGCGATCTTCACGTAAATGCACGGTAATGCCGTCTGCTCCCGCCTGCTCGGCAATAAACGCCGCTTGCACTGGATCCGGGTAAGCAGTACCGCGTGCGTTACGCAGCGTTGCAATATGGTCAATGTTGACGCCTAACAGTAATTCAGCCATGACAATCCTCATCATTCATAATGTGTTTTCACCGTTCGCTTAGGCATAAACTGCCGGAACAGTTCCCTGCTCTTTAATGGTTTACCGCCAAGATACGGCTTAAGCGCCATGCGGGTAAAGCGTTTCGCGGCGCGTAGTGTGTCTGCGTCAGGAAATTCCCGCGCGTTTAACGCTTTTAACTGCCTTCCGGTGAACGTTTTATTGTCGATAACGACGCTTGCGATAAACCCTTTTTCTTCGCGATAACGATACGTCATGGTGTCATCTACCGGCTCGCCGCTACCCGCACAATGGGTAAAATTGACGCCATAGCCCAGATGCCCGAGCAGTGCCAGTTCAAAGCGGCGCAGCGCGGGTTCTGGCGTACCAGTGGCACCTGCAAGAGACTGAATGCAGTGCAAGTAATCGAAAAAGAGTTCAGAGAAGCGCGTCTCGTATTCCAGCACGCGGGAAAGAAGTTCGTTGATGTACAAACCGCTGTAAAGGGTGATACCGCTTAATGGCAGCGCCAGCGAGACAGCTTCGGCACTGCGCAGTGTTTTGACTTCACCACGCCCACCGAAGCGAAGCAAGAGAGGGGTGAAAGGTTGTAATGCACCTTTCAGAGTAGAGCGTTTAGAGCGTGCGCCTTTGGCAACCAGACGCACGCGACCCGATTCCTCCGTGAAGACGTCCAGCATCAGGCTCGTTTCGCTCCACGGGCGACTATGCAGGACAAATGCGCGCTGCCAGCCTTCCATCGGAGTTACTCTTAAAGATCGTCAACGTAACCGAGACTGCGCAGTGCGCGTTCGTCGTCGGCCCAACCGGATTTCACTTTTACCCACAGCTCAAGGTGAACAGGCGCTTCGAACATTTCCTGCATGTCTTTACGCGCTTCAATCCCGATGGTTTTGATCTTGGCCCCTTTGTTGCCAATAACCATCTTCTTCTGCCCTTCACGCTCAACGAGAATCAAACCGTTGATGTCATAACCGCCGCGTTCGTTAGAGACGAAACGTTCGATCTCCACGGTCACGGAGTACGGCAGTTCAGCGCCGAGGAAACGCATCAGTTTTTCGCGGATGATTTCAGACGCCATAAAACGCTGTGAGCGATCGGTGATGTAATCTTCCGGGAAGTGATGAGTCGCTTCAGGCAGATGCTTACGCACGATTGCCGCAATAGTATCAACATTCAACCCGGTTTCGGCAGAGATCGGCACGATATCGAGGAAGTTCATCTGGCTTGCCAGGAACTGTAAGTGTGGCAGCAGATCGGCTTTTTCCTGCACGTTATCCACTTTGTTCACCGCGAGGATTACCGGCGCTTTGCCATCGCGCAGTTTGTTGAGCACCATTTCATCGTCCGGCGTCCAGCGGGTGCCTTCTACGACAAAAATCACCAGCTCAACGTCGCCGATAGAGCTGCTCGCCGCTTTGTTCATCAGGCGGTTAATGGCGCGTTTTTCTTCCATATGCAGGCCTGGGGTATCAACGTAGATCGCCTGATACGCGCCTTCAGTATGGATCCCCACAATGCGGTGACGAGTTGTTTGCGCCTTGCGGGAGGTAATGGAGATCTTCTGCCCCAGCAGTTTGTTCAACAATGTGGATTTGCCAACGTTCGGACGTCCGACGATAGCAATAAATCCGCAGTAACTTTTATCGATGCTCATTCCAGCTCCAGTTTTTTCAACGCCTGTTCGGCGGCAGCCTGCTCAGCCTTACGACGGCTTGAACCTGTGCCAACCACCGGTTCACTCAGGCCGCTGACCTGGCAGTGGATAGTAAATTCCTGATCGTGTGCTTCGCCACGTACCTGGACGACCAGATAAGTCGGCAGCGGCAGATGGCGACCCTGCAAATATTCTTGCAAGCGCGTTTTCGGATCTTTTTGTTTGTCACCTGGGCTAATTTCGTCCAGACGGGTTTGATACCAGTTAAGGATTAATTTCTCGACGGTTTGAATATCACTGTCGAGGAATACGCCACCAATTAATGCTTCGACGGTGTCGGCGAGAATTGACTCACGACGAAATCCACCGCTTTTAAGTTCACCTGGCCCTAAACGTAAGCACTCGCCTAACTCAAATTCGCGCGCCAGTTCTGCCAGCGTATTGCCACGGACCAGCGTGGCGCGCATCCGGCTCATATCGCCTTCATCCACACGAGGGAAACGGTGATAAAGCGCATTGGCGATAACGTAGCTCAGAATAGAGTCGCCTAAAAATTCTAAACGCTCGTTATGTTTGCTGCTGGCACTACGATGGGTTAATGCCTGCTGCAACAGTTCCTGATGATTAAAAGTGTAGCCCAGCTTCCGTTGAAGCCGATTAATTACGATGGGGTTCATGCGATACCAATAAATAAATGCGTCAACAATTCAGCACACGAAACAGACCTGATATACATGGCTCTGCTAACTGCTTCGCTGCAGTTTCAGTTTACCGGTATATGGGGACCAACGCTGTTTCGTGTGCCGTGGCAACCTGGAGGTGCCAACCTTAAACTTCGGGGGAATATTCTATACACAACGACGGGGGATGTCGTTAGCCACGGGAGATTTATCTCATAAATAATTCACGTTGTCGCCATAACGGCGACAACGTGAACGAAGATGGGCTATTAATGGATGCCGCCAATGCGACTTAAGCGCACACCTGTCGGCCATTCGCCTTCTTGCTTATCGAAACTCATCCAGATAGCCGTTGCCCGACCGACCAGATTCGCTTCCGGCACAAAGCCCCAGTAACGGCTGTCCGCGCTGTTGTCGCGGTTGTCACCCATCATGAAGTATTGTCCCGGCGGAACAATCCAGGTTGCCAGTTGTTGCCCTGGCTGCTGGTAATACATCCCCACCTGGTCCTGCGCAATCGGCACTGTCAGAATGCGGTGCGTCACATCACCCAGTGTCTCTTTACGCTCGGAAAGACGAATTCCATTTTCTTTGGTTTCGTTTTTCGGCACTTCAAAGAATCCGCTGGTCGCTTCCCCACCATTACGGCGTGAGAAGGTCTGAACGAAATCGCTCGGTTCCACGTTTGAGTAGGTGACCGGCAGCGCGTTTTCACATGCCTGGCCGGAACTGCATCCCGGTTGAATCGTCAGCTCTTTTGAGACCGGATCATAAGTGACTTTATCGCCCGGTAAACCCACCGCGCGCTTGATGTAATCAAGCTTTGGATCTTCCGGATATTTAAAGACCACGATATCGCCGCGTTTCGGATGACCGGTTTCGATCAGCGTTTTCTGGTAGATAGGATCTTTAATGCCATAAGCAAACTTCTCTACCAGAATAAAATCACCGATTAACAGAGTCGGCATCATCGAACCTGACGGGATCTGGAACGGTTCATAAATAAACGAACGCACAATCAATACGATAGCCAGCACCGGAAAAACAGAAGCACCAGTTTCCAGCCAGCCAGGCTTCGGCGCAACCTTTTTCAGTGTTGCTTTATCCAGTGAGTCACCGGCAGCCGCCTGCGCCGCTGCCTGACGTTCCCGCCGTTTAGGTGCGAAAAAGAATTTATCCACGCACCATAAAATGCCCGTCACCAGTGTGGCAATCACCAGAATCAGGGCAAACATATTCGCCATGCCAACTCCTAAGGGTTATTTGTTGTCTTTGCCGACGTGCAGAATGGCGAGGAACGCTTCCTGCGGCAGCTCGACGTTACCGATCTGCTTCATGCGTTTCTTACCTTCTTTCTGCTTCTGCAGCAGCTTTTTCTTACGGCTGATATCGCCGCCATAACATTTAGCCAGTACGTTTTTACGCAGCTGTTTCACGGTGGAGCGCGCAATGATGTGCGTACCAATCGCTGCCTGAATGGCGATATCAAACTGCTGGCGTGGGATCAGATCTTTCATCTTCTCCACCAGCTCGCGACCGCGGTTTTGCGAATTATCACGGTGGGTGATCAACGCCAGCGCATCAACACGTTCACCGTTGATTAATACGTCTACACGTACCATGTCGGACGCCTGGAAGCGTTTGAAGTTGTAATCCAGAGACGCATAACCACGCGAGGTAGATTTCAGGCGATCGAAGAAATCGAGCACAACTTCCGCCATCGGGATCTCGTACGTCAGCGCCACCTGATTACCGTGGTAAACCATATTGGTCTGCACGCCGCGTTTTTCTACGCACAGCGTAATAACGTTGCCGAGATATGCCTGCGGCAGCAGCATGTGACATTCTGCAATCGGCTCGCGCAGTTCGTAGATGTTATTTACCGCTGGCAGCTTGGATGGGCTGTCGACGTAGATAACTTCTCTTGACGTGGTTTCAACTTCATACACTACGGTCGGCGCAGTGGTAATCAGATCCAGATCGTATTCACGTTCCAGACGTTCCTGGATGATCTCCATGTGCAGCAGGCCGAGGAAGCCGCAGCGGAAACCAAAGCCCAGCGCGCTGGAGCTTTCCGGCTCATAGAACAGTGAAGCATCGTTCAGGCTGAGTTTGCCCAGCGCGTCACGGAAGGCTTCATAGTCGTCGGAACTTACCGGGAACAGACCGGCGTATACCTGCGGTTTGACTTTCTTAAAGCCAGGCAGCGCCTTTTCTGCCGGATTACGCGCCAGCGTTAAGGTATCGCCTACTGGAGCGCCGTGGATATCTTTAATCGCACATACCAGCCAACCTACTTCGCCACATTTCAGTTCAGTGCGGTCAACCTGTTTTGGCGTGAAGATACCCAGACGGTCGGCGTTATAGGTCTGCCCGGTACTCATGACTTTCACTTTGTCGCCCTTACGCAGGGTGCCGTTTTTAATACGGATAAGTGAAACAACGCCCAGGTAGTTGTCAAACCAGGAGTCGATAATGAGTGCCTGCAACGGGCCTTCCGGATCGCCTTCCGGCGGCGGAATGTCGCGCACCAGACGTTCGAGAACGTCCTGTACGCCAACGCCGGTTTTCGCTGAACAGCGCACCGCGTCGGTGGCGTCGATGCCGACGATATCTTCAATTTCTTCCGCCACGCGTTCAGGATCGGCTGCCGGCAGGTCAATCTTGTTCAGTACCGGCACCACTTCGAGATCCATTTCCATGGCGGTGTAGCAGTTTGCCAGGGTTTGCGCTTCTACGCCCTGCCCGGCGTCGACCACCAGCAATGCACCTTCACAGGCAGCCAGCGAACGAGAAACTTCATAGGAGAAGTCTACGTGGCCCGGGGTGTCGATAAAGTTAAGCTGATAGGTTTCGCCGTCAGACGCTTTGTAGTCCAGCGTCACGCTTTGCGCTTTGATGGTAATGCCACGCTCACGCTCAAGATCCATGGAATCGAGAACCTGCGCCTCCATTTCACGGTCAGACAGGCCACCGCAGATCTGGATAATACGGTCAGACAGCGTCGATTTACCGTGGTCAATGTGAGCTATGATCGAAAAGTTACGTATATTCTTCATAAAGTATGATTATTGTGCCTTAATGCCCGGTTAACCAGGCTTTTAGAAGTCGCTGTTCTGAGCTTAACGTCTGTATTAATAGAAACGCCGCATTCTACACTACAACATTGAGGCGAGGAAATGTTCATACCGTATGGATTGTGGTATCTGGAAACGTCCTCGCATTTGTTATGCAAAATGCAACAAAGCCAGTGAAATCACTGGCTCGCGTCTTCCGAAGATGTTTCAAATCGCACAAGGCCAGGCGGCAAGGCCACGCTTAAGATGATCGGTTGCCATTCAGACCGGGCAGCAAACTTTCGAGAGCAGCCACGTGCAATCAGGAATCCACCAACGCCACCGAGAATCGCACCGCATAATGCTGCAATATCTGAAGCAAAGAGTAGCTGAAATAGTGAAGCGATGAGGAATAGTCCCACCAACGGCGACATATAAACCAGTAATGCGGAGCTAAGCAGGCTGCCTTCGGCGATTCCTAATTCTACTTTTTGCCCCGGCACTAACGGCTCATCACAGGGTACGACAATGGTATGCGTGGTTTGCGGGCCAAGTTTATTCAACACGCGGCTACCGCAACCGGCACGTGAAGCGCAGCTGCTGCATGAGGCTTTAACATCACAACTAACCAGCGCCTGCCCGTTTTCCCAGGAGACGACGGTAGCCCACTCTTTGATCATTGCGCTGCCCCGAACTTAATATTCTCGGCAATGCGTTTCGCCGTTTGCGGCGGCAGTTCACCGACAATGGTGATTTCGGCGTTATCACGTACGCTTGTACTGACGGTTCTGCGCCCGGTGCGCAACATCTGATCGGTGCTCGATGGCGTAGCGCGGTTAACGTTTACCGAGAAGCTGAATAATCCGTCGGAATAGAGACGTGATTCGATAGGCATGTTGTCCATCGTCGGTAGCGGACGTCGACTACTGGAAACTTCGCTAAAACCCTGTGGCAACCAGGTTGGCGTCCAGCTGAATTTAGCTTTTTCACCTACAGGAACAGAAAGCAACGGCGGCAAATTTGCCTTCGCCAGCGTCTGCATACTGCTGCTGATATCCTGATTGACATTAAAAGCAATCACGCGAAATTGTTCCAGCGTTTCACCATCGCGATCAAGGAGATCAACCCGCATCGGTAATTTCGATTCGGTGTCCATCCACACGATGTAGCTGTAGCGTGTACCATCTCGGGCAACCACACGAATGACTTCGCAAAGACGATCAGCAATACGCGTGCGCCCGACGGAGATAAAGTCGTAGTAAGGAGAAAGGCGTTTGAAATCGGTATAGATGAGCGATGGTAGAGAATCAACAATGTAATCGCCATTAAGCGTGAACGGTTCAAGTCCCGGTTCAAAATAGCTGATTTCATTGCCGCGCTGTACCACTTCCCGGCGCGGGCCATCCATTTGCAACAATTGTGCAAGAGGACGGTTATCGAGGCGTGCATGTCGATAACGCAGAGACTCAACACCCTGTTTATTGATGCTGATGAATGACAGCTCGTAATTCAGTGACTGACTGGCCAGGTTCATCTGCTGTAATAACGCCCCGGACGCGGGAGTGGCCGAGGCGTTAGCAGAGAATAACAGGCTACCTGTCACTAATGACATGGCAAACCAAAGTTGCTTCATTACTGCGATTGCGTTCCTAAAGTTTGAATTCCTGGCACCTGTACAGCGGCTTGCTGAGTTTGCGCCTGCTCAAACTGAAGCTGTTCAGAGTGGAGTCGGCGTTGCAGTTCGTAATCCTGCAACATTGCATTAATGCGACGACGCTGCTCCTGTACCTGCTGCTGTTGACCATTGTTTGCGGTCGCTTCAGAAGGTACTCCCAGGCTTACCGGGCTGGCTTTACCCATCATCGGCAGTGTATTAAATACCGGCGTTTCGGGCTGCTGGGACGTTTCAGATTGTCCATTATAGTGCTGGACGCCAACGATAACTGCAAGCGATACGCATGCTGCTACGCCCATTTGGGTAAGCTGTGCCGCCCACGGACGTACTTTCTGCCAGAATGGCATTTTCTGCCATTGATGCGGCGCAGGCTGGGCTTCCGGGATCAATGTCGCCGGTTGACGTACTGGCTCTTCTTCAATGGCGGCCATCACGCGTGAAGAGATATCGAAATGGAGCACCTCGGGAGTATCACCCCGCATTGAGTCACGGATTAAGTGATAGCTTTCCCAGGTTTTCTGCATTTCTGGGTTATGAGCCAGTTCGTTAAGCAGCTCACTATCCAGCGTTTCGCCATCCATTAAAGCGGAAAGTTGTTCTTTCTGCATGCCTAATACCCTTATCCAGTATCCCGCTATCGTCAACGCCTGATAAGCGGTTGAACTTTGTTATCAATAGCTTCCCTCGCTCGGAAGATACGTGAACGCACCGTACCTACCGGACAATCCATGATAGCGGCTATCTCTTCATAGCTCAGGCCATCCAGCTCCCGCAAGGTTATTGCCATGCGTAAATCTTCCGGGAGGGACTCAATAGTTCGGAAAACTATCTGTCTCAGTTCTTCTGACAACATTAAGTTCTCAGGGTTCGAAATTTCTTTCAACGCGCCGCCACTTTCGAAGTTTTCAGCTTCAATGGCATCCACATCACTGGAAGGTGGACGACGCCCCTGAGCAACCAGGTAATTTTTCGCTGTATTTACAGCAATCCGATACAGCCATGTATAAAAAGCGCTATCTCCCCGGAACGAATCCAGCGCACGATAGGCTTTAATAAAAGCTTCTTGTACCACATCGGGAACATCACCCGACGGCACATAGCGGGAAACCAGACTCGCCACTTTATGCTGATAGCGCACTACCAGTAAGTTAAAGGCTTTCTGATCTCCCTTCTGGACCCGTTCAACCAGGACCTGGTCCGTTAACTGCTCGCTCATCCGAGGTAAAGTCTCCCCAAACCAAATTTCCACGCGCTATCGAAACGCCACTCCATTAGCTGCAATTTGAGCAAGCAAAGGGTTAGAGTGTCTCGTTTTTGTAAAGTTCCGTAACGCATCTGTTTTTGTTTGTCATGCTGTAGACGGATCATTATCTATCATTATAAGTCTACAGAATCTGAACATCGCATTATCTGTGTAGAAATGCCCATTTAACTGCCTGAAGAGTAACCCAACGGCCTTTTTATTTCACCACCTAATCCTCCACCAGCCAGTAACTTCTCTTTTTCTCGCCGCCCTGCGTCAGCGTGTTTAGCCACTGTAACAAATATTAAAATAGCAGGTGTTTAATCGCACAACATGATGCTATGCTGACCAAACCGTGTTTAGTAAATTAAACAAAGAAAATGAATACTCTCCCTGATCATTCATGTGACGTGTTGATTATCGGTAGCGGCGCAGCCGGACTTTCACTGGCGCTGCGCCTGGCTGATCAGCATCAGGTCATCGTTCTAAGTAAAGGCCCGGTAACGGAAGGTTCAACATTTTATGCCCAGGGCGGTATTGCCGCCGTGTTTGATGAAACTGACAGCATTGACTCGCATGTGGAAGACACATTGATTGCCGGGGGTGGTATTTGCGATCGCCATGCAGTTGAATTTGTCGCCAGCAATGCACGATCCTGTGTGCAATGGCTAATCGACCAGGGGGTGTTGTTTGATACCCACATTCAACCGAATGGTGCAGAAAGCTACCATCTGACCCGTGAAGGTGGACATAGTCACCGTCGAATTCTTCATGCCGCCGACGCCACCGGTAGAGAAGTAGAAACCACGCTGGTGAGCAAGGCGCTGAACCATCCGAATATTCGCGTGCTGGAGCGCAGCAACGCGGTTGATCTAATTGTCTCTGACAAAATTGGCCTGCCGGGCACGCGACGAGTTGTAGGCGCGTGGGTATGGAACCGAAATAAAGAAACGGTTGAAACCTGCCACGCAAAAGCGGTGGTGCTGGCAACCGGCGGTGCGTCGAAGGTTTATCAGTACACCACCAATCCGGATATTTCTTCTGGCGATGGCATTGCTATGGCGTGGCGCGCAGGCTGCCGGGTTGCCAATCTCGAATTTAATCAGTTCCACCCTACCGCGCTGTATCACCCACAGGCACGCAATTTCCTGTTAACAGAAGCACTGCGCGGCGAAGGCGCTTATCTCAAGCGCCCGGACGGTACGCGTTTTATGCCCGATTTTGATGAGCGCGGCGAACTGGCCCCGCGCGATATTGTCGCCCGCGCCATTGACCATGAAATGAAACGCCTCGGCGCGGATTGTATGTATCTCGACATCAGCCATAAGCCTGCCGATTTTATTCGCCAGCATTTCCCGATGATCTATGAAAAATTGCTCGGGCTGGGGATTGATCTCACACAAGAACCGGTACCGATTGTGCCTGCTGCACACTATACCTGCGGTGGTGTGATGGTGGATGATCATGGGCGTACGGACGTCGAGGGCTTGTATGCCATTGGCGAGGTGAGTTATACCGGCTTACACGGCGCTAACCGCATGGCCTCGAATTCATTGCTGGAGTGTCTGGTCTATGGCTGGTCGGCGGCAGAAGATATCACCAGACGTATGCCTTATGCCCACGGCGTCAGTACGTTACCACCGTGGGATGAAAGCCGCGTTGAGAACCCTGACGAACGGGTAGTAATTCAGCATAACTGGCACGAGCTACGCCTGTTTATGTGGGATTACGTCGGCATTGTGCGCACAACGAAGCGCCTTGAACGCGCCCTGCGGCGGATAACCATGCTCCAACAAGAAATAGACGAATATTACGCCCATTTCCGCGTCTCAAATAATTTGCTGGAGCTGCGTAATCTGGTACAGGTTGCCGAGTTGATTGTTCGCTGTGCAATGATGCGTAAAGAGAGTCGGGGGTTGCATTTCACGCTGGATTATCCGGAACTGCTCACCCATTCCGGTCCGTCGATCCTTTCCCCCGGCAATCATTACATAAACAGATAAAAAGCCTGGGTCAGCGCCGTATACGCTTCGGAATAGTTCTGGTCTGGCCCACGAATGACTAAGCGATCGCTAAAGCATTCTCCCGCCTGCGGGGAGAATGCCAGCAGCACCCGATGCGGCAGTCGCGCTTCGTTTTCCGCCACATCCGTCCGCAAACGTAAATGCCAGCCCATACTTAATGCCAGTTCAGTAAAACCATTACCAATCTGCTCTGGCAGCACCACGCAGAAAAATCCCTCTTCGGTAATGCACTCCGCCGCACAGGTCAGCAACGATGGGTGATCAAGCGTAGTGGTATAGCGAGCCTGTTCCCGTTGAGGTGTCGAGCACTCTACTCCCTGCTGATAGTAAGGTGGGTTACTGATGATTAAATCGAAGCGTACTGTCTGCTGTGTGATCCACTGCTGAATATCCGCCGTATGGACGTTAATCCGCTCTGCCCACGGGGACTGGTTGATATTTTCCTGCGCCTGCGCGGCAGCTTCACTTTCCAGTTCAACTGCATCAATCATTACGCTGTCATCGGTTCGCTGCGCCAGCATTAATGCCAGCAACCCGCTACCCGCGCCGATATCAAGGCAACGTTTTACCCCAGCCACCGGTGCCCATGCGCCCAGCAAAATGCCATCCGTTCCCACTTTCATCGCACAACGATCGTGAGCAACAAAAAACTGTTTAAAAGTAAATCCATTACGACGAAGCACGGATGTAGACTGTGACATGAAAATAAAACCTTGCAGGAAAAACGGCGATAGCACCGGGTGAGAACAATACCCGAGAAGCGATATCCATACAAACAGATGAAGATTGCAGCCGTAACGTCTATAATCAGCGCCCCACACAGAGGTAGAACATGACTGTAACGACTTTTTCCGAACTTGAACTCGACGAAAGCCTGCTGGAAGCCCTCCAGGATAAAGGTTTCACTCGCCCGACCGCCATTCAGGCTGCCGCCATTCCGCCTGCGCTCGATGGCCGTGATGTACTCGGTTCTGCGCCGACAGGCACCGGTAAAACGGCGGCGTATCTGCTGCCAGCGTTGCAGCACCTGCTCGATTTCCCACGTAAGAAATCCGGTCCGCCGCGTATTTTGATCCTCACCCCAACTCGCGAGCTGGCGATGCAGGTGGCCGATCATGCCCGCGAACTGGCGAAACATACGCATCTGGATATCGCCACCATCACCGGCGGCGTAGCCTATATGAACCACGCGGAAGTGTTCAGCGAAAATCAGGACATCGTGGTCGCCACGACCGGACGTTTGCTGCAATACATAAAAGAAGAGAACTTCGATTGCCGCGCGGTTGAAACTCTTATCCTCGACGAAGCAGACCGTATGCTGGATATGGGCTTCGCTCAGGATATCGAACATATTGCTGGCGAAACGCGCTGGCGTAAACAGACCCTGCTCTTTTCCGCAACGCTGGAAGGCGATGCGATTCAGGACTTTGCCGAGCGTCTGCTGGAAGATCCGGTGGAAGTTTCTGCGAATCCCTCCACCCGTGAGCGCAAAAAGATCCATCAGTGGTATTACCGCGCCGATGATCTTGAGCATAAAACCGCGTTGCTGGTGCACCTGTTAAAACAGCCTGAAGCGACTCGCTCAATTGTGTTTGTGCGTAAGCGTGAGCGTGTGCATGAGCTGGCAAACTGGCTGCGCGAGGCGGGCATCAACAACTGCTATCTCGAAGGTGAGATGGTACAAGGCAAGCGTAACGAAGCGATCAAGCGTTTGACCGAAGGCCGCGTAAACGTACTGGTTGCCACCGATGTTGCTGCACGCGGTATCGACATTCCTGATGTCAGCCACGTCTTTAACTTCGATATGCCGCGTAGTGGTGATACTTATTTGCACCGTATCGGACGTACCGCGCGCGCCGGTCGTAAAGGCACCGCAATTTCGCTAGTGGAAGCCCATGACCATCTGCTGCTAGGCAAAGTTGGCCGTTATATTGAAGAGCCAATTAAAGCTCGCGTAATTGATGAGTTACGCCCGAAAACGCGTGCACCAAGCGAGAAGCAGACCGGCAAGCCATCGAAGAAAGTGCTGGCTAAACGCGCCGAGAAGAAAAAAGCTAAAGAGAAAGAGAAGCCGCGAGTGAAAAAACGCCATCGCGATACCAAAAATATTGGTAAGCGCCGTAAACCAAGCGGAACGGGCGTGCCACCGCAAACGACAGAAGAGTAATCTTAATTCCGGGTTTAAGCCCGGAATTAAAAGTGCTGGCAAACGCAAAACTGCCTGATGCGCTACGCTTATCAGGCCTACATGGCTCATGCAATATATTGAATTTGCACGATCTTGTAGGCCGGATAAGGCGTTCTGAACTGCACCCCAAATGTTGGACATAATCTGACATCTGAAGGTGCAGTTTATGA
>OBYK01000046.1_pt1 | contig 124890 bp, 141 predicted proteins | sample 1476721 | NCBI WGS metagenome assembly OBYK01 (sample SAMEA2580191, study PRJEB22360) | human gut metagenome | biome: human gut; feature: human-associated habitat; material: faeces | place: Denmark | collected 2008/2010
CCTCGTCACGCCGATGGTACTGCGTAACAGTGGAAGAGTAGGTAGCCGCCGTCTTGAGAAAGGCGACAGCCGATGGAGAGGAGTCAGTCCGTAAGGGGTGACTCCTTTTTCTGTTTTTATTTATTCGATTCTGATTGGATAAATAAAATAAGATGTATATATTCGCTCCCTATAACTTAATAATGTGTTGTATGGTTAAGAAGTGGATATTCCCTTTATTGATTGGGGTTTGTTTAATCAATACGTCTATGGCACAAGAAAATCCGATTTTATTATTCCCAAAAGGGGCGCCGGGAGAAACTATTAAATTAATAGAGAAAGCTGATACGGACGGTGGAAAAACCGGTGGTGAGAGTGTTTTGCGTATTACGAATGTAAGTGAGCCAACGATTACTATATATCATGCTCCGGATGAAGTGGCCTCGGGTGCCGCTATGATTGTCTGTCCCGGTGGTGGTTACAATATTTTAGCTTATGATTTGGAAGGTGATGAAGTCTGTGAATGGCTTAATAATCTTGGAATAACTGCGGTCTTACTTAAATACCGGGTTCCAAGACGAGAAGGACTGGAAAAACACGAAGCTCCTTTGCAAGATGTACAGCGTGCGATTGGTTATGTTCGAGCGAACGCTGAGAACTTGAATATAGATCCAAAGCGGATCGGTGTGATGGGATTCTCGGCTGGTGGCCATTTGGCTGCCATGGTTAGCAATAATTTTTTGAAACGTACTTATCCGGCTATTGATGCTACGGATAAAGTAAGTTGTCGTCCGGATTATTGTTTATTGGTTTATCCTGCTTATTTAGATGGAGAGAACTTCCAATTGGCACCAGAGTTAAAGGTTTCATCTGCCACACCTCCAACCATGTTAATTCAAGCGGAAGATGATAAATCTTATATTAACAGTAGTATTTTCTATTATTATGCCTTAAAGGAAGCTGGTGTTCCGGCATGGATGCATTTATATAGTCAAGGTGGCCATGGATACGGGTTACGAGATACGGGAGCGTCTGTAAATGAATGGCCGGATCGGGCTGAAGATTGGTTTCGTGAGATCGGTCTAATCGAATAGAACTCCAGATATCTTTTCTGGAGACTTGCGGAGTAGATTCTAAAATCGATTGTGCAATTTATTTATTACTAGTTTATTATTGATGGTAAACGTAGTAAAAGCGTAGTCTAGGAAAGCGTGTTCTATAGCATATCGTATCTTTGAAGTAGTGAGTTTATTGCTGTTTTCTGTTATTCGGGCTTTTTTTGAAGTAAAAAAGCTAAGTTATGAAATTCCTTAAAAGTTCAGTTTTATTTATTTCAATGGCATGTATAGTGCCTGTTTGTTCGATAGCGAGAGAAAAAAGTGAGAGAATCACAAGAGCTGAGATTGAACAGAAAAGTGCGGATGAATTTATAAATGGTCTGATGAGTCGAATGACCGTTGATGAGAAAATTGGCCAATTGAATCTTCCTAGTTATGGAAACGTAATGCCAAATCCTAAAAAGAGTGAGATAGCCAGTCGTATTGTACGAGGAGAGGTTGGTGGTATATTTAATATATTCGGTGTCGATGCGATCCGGCAGTTACAAGAAGTCGCGGTTAAAGAAAGTCGGTTGGGGATTCCTATAATTGTTGGTGCTGATATTTGTAATGGTTATAAAACTGTTTTTCCCATTCCTCTAGGTCTTTCGTGTAGTTGGAAACCGGAGAATATAGAAGAGGTCGCTCGAATTTCCGCAAAGGAAGTTGGTGCTGATGGTATCTGTTGGACATATAGCCCGATGGTCGATATATCTCATGATGCCCGGTGGGGACGAGTAAAGGAAGGAGCGGGCGAGGATCCGTTTCTTGGAGGTATAATGGCTCAAGCATGGGTGCGTGGTTATCAAGGCAATGATTTATCGGCTGATACGACTCTTATGGCATGTGTAAAGCATTATGCGCTTTATGGAGCGGCCGAGGCTGGTCGGGATTATAATACGGTAGATATGAGCCGTGTGACTGCCATGAATTATTACATGCGTCCTTATCAGGCTGCTGTAGAAGCAGGAGTAGGAAGTATCATGACTTCATTCAACGAATTTGAAAGTATCCCCGCGACCGGAAATACTTGGCTTCTTAATGACGTGTTGCGTAAACAATGGGGATTTAACGGCTTTGTCGTGTCTGATTTTACGGCAATAGCGGAGATGGTAAACCATGGAATAGGTAATAGTCAGGAAGTCGGAGTCAAGGCGCTAAAGGCGGGTGTCGATATGGATATGATAGCGGACTGTTATCATGCCGTATTAAAGAAATCATTGGAAGAAGGGAAAATAACAGAGGCTGAGATTGACTCTGCTTGCCGGAGAATACTAATCGCAAAATACCAATTGGGATTGTTCCATGATCCATATAAATATTGTAATCCGAAAAGAGCCGCCAAAGAGTTCTTGTCGGTAAATAACGTATCCGCGGCCCGTCGTATTGCGGCGGAGTCTTTCGTGTTACTTAAAAATGACAATAATCTGCTTCCACTTAAAGGATGTCGTAAGGTCGCTGTAGTCGGTCCTTTAGCGGATAGCAAGGCGAATATGGCTGGATCGTGGAAATATGATGAGCAGACTAAATCTTATCATGGATTGGTAGAGGATTTACAGGAATCTTTGGGAAATGGAGTAGAGGTTGTTTTTGCAAAAGGCAGCAATCTAGTCGATGATTCCGTCTATGAAGCAAACTTTACGGATCAAAATCGTTCAACCCGGGATGATAGAAGCGATGAACAATTAATCGCCGAGGCCCTAAAAGTGGCGGAAGGCGCTGATGTGATTATCGCTGCTTTGGGTGAATCGATAGATATGAGTGGAGAAGGCGCTAGTAGAGCCATCCTTGAAATGCCGCAAACGCAGAAAAAATTACTGGATGCTATCCAAAAGACAGGAAAGCCGATCGTAATGGTACTTTTTACCGGAAGACCTTTGGCATTACAATCCGAGGAAAAGCAGGTGAATGCGATCTTGAACGTATGGTTCGGTGGTACGGAAGCAGGAGCGGCTATTGCCGATGTCTTGACCGGAAAGGTTTCTCCGACGGGGAAGTTAACCATGTCTTTTCCTCGTGTAACAGGCCAATGTCCGATCTATTACAATCATAAGATGACAGGACGTCCTATGTCTCCCGATGCTTGGTACACTCGTTATGTCTCCAATTATATAGATGTGTTGAATGAGCCTCTTTATCCATTTGGTTACGGTTTGAGTTATACGACTTATACGTATGGCGATGTATCTTTGAATACGAATTCTATGGATGCAAATGGAAAAATTCAAGCATCCGTGATTGTTACCAATACCGGGGCTCAGGATGGAGAGGAAATCGTACAGCTTTATTTACGTGATATCGTACGCAGCATAACCCCTCCGGTCCAAGAATTGAAAGGATTCAAGCGAGTTGCGTTAAAAGCGGGAGAAAGCAAGAAAGTAACCTTTGATATTGATGTGGATATGTTGAAATTCTACGATTCAACCTTAGATTATGTCGCTGAGCCGGGTGAGTTTCAGGTAATGATCGGTGGAAATAGTAAAGAGGTGAAAACAGCTTCGTTTACATTAAAATAATCCTAATCGTAAGGAATCAGTTATGGGGCTTTGCTAAATTCGAAATTATATGTATCTTTGCCAAAAGAAATATTACAAAACCATGGGGATGACCGGTTTTGACAGCGGGTAGAAGTGGTTTGTAAGCATGTAGTGCGTGGTCGGCTTGCACTTAAATCTCAGACGGCGAACAATTAACTGGCGAAAATAATTACGCTCTCGCTGCTTAATCGAAGTATAGTAGATTCAAGCTTAATCCCTGCAAAAGTTGCGGGGACGTGACATCACCCGGATGCTGTGGCTCCGAAGCGTTCCGATCAGGTGGTGCAGCAATATCGGAGATAGTTTGAGATAAGCCTCGGGTCTCAGGCGAAACTTTAGAGGATAAGGGATGAGTGGGTGGCTTCGGTCTTGCTCTTCCCCGACAATGAAGGCGAAGATAAACATGTAGAAAGCAAATTAATTCCTCGTTTGGACGAGAGTTCGAATCTCTCCATCTCCACAATAGCCTTGGTAATCTGCTGATTGTCAAGGCTATTTTTATTGCTACACGTAAAAATACACGTAAAAGGCGTTTTTTTATAGGATTTTTGATGTCTTAATTCTCCATCGTGACAAATATAACGTTTTTCCTTCTCAACTCCCAATTATGATCAATAACATATTTTATGGATACAGTGTAGCCGTCATGTATATTATTCATTATATTTGCGGGACAGGTGCGTAACTTAAAGTTACGAAAATATGTTTTCAAATATTTTTGAGCTCAAATCCATTCGTGAGCAAAAGTACAGACTCTCTGAGCGTGAATCGGAGATCGCTAAACCTGTGTTAACCGACTTGGGTATGATCGATACCCTATATGAGTGGTTCAAGGAGATAGCCCTCGGAGGAAAGCCAATCCCTAAAGGGAATGTACCGCAAAGGAAAAAATTCATATTCATAATATTATATCTTTATTCTCCTATGACCTTGGCTGGCGGTAAGATGAAGGCTGGGTTGAGGGAAAAACTAGGGAACGTGCTAGGGATTAAGGAGAAGACAGTCGTTTCCAACAATATCAATGGCATAGTTTTTTCTTATCAATTGTATAAGTACTTTAGGCAAGATATAGAGCGTATTTTCTCTGAGATATCGGTTCGGCTGGGTAAGACCAAATAAATTTTGTGGTTTTTTAGGGGTAATTCGTGACAACAGGTAGAATGTCACGAATCGCCCTTTCTTTATTTATGACCATAAATATCGATGACATAACTTTGGTCTTGATCTTTATTCAAGGCAAAGATATGAAATTGACAATCAAGCAAGAGAAGTTCTGTAATTATTACTTGGAATCAGGCAATGCTTCCGAGGCGTATAGGCGTGCTTATTCTTGCGAGAATATGAGACCCGAGACTATTAATATAAGGGCTTGCGAGCTTCTAGCCAACGGTAAGATAGCGGTAAGGGTAAAAGAGTTGCAAGCTGATTTACAAAGAAGATCGGATATAACCAAAGACGAGGCTATTGATATCCTTAAGAATATAGCACGGGCCAATGTCGTGGATATGTTGCAAATCAAGAGGGGGAAGAACTATGTGATCTTCTTGATAAAAGATTTGTCTAAACTGCCTTTGTCTTTCCAATTAGCTATCCAATCGGTCAAAAGTACGGATAAGGGCTTTGAGGTAAAGATGTATTCCAAGATAGACGCTTTGGATCGCCTTTCGAAGATGATGGGATGGGATGCGCCTGTCAAATCGGAGGTCAATATAGATGGCGAGGATAAATCCATAACTATTCAGGTTATTGACAAGAGGGAGGACGTTATCAATGGTGATACAGACGACTAGGATATATACGGAGGTACAAGGCGCTTTGGATAGCGGTTATAAGATCATATCTGCCCAAGGATCTTCAAGGAGCAGTAAGACTTATAACATATTGATATTCCTTATAGCGTATATCCTTCATAACCCTAAGCTGTCTCTATCTATCGTGAGGAAGACATTACCGGCGCTGAAGGGATCTGTCTTCCGGGATTTCAAGGAAATCATGATCGATAAGTTCCGTATATGGGATAATAGGTGCATGAACAAGTCGGAGATGGTTTACTCGTTCCCAAATGGATCATTCGTGGAGTTCTTTTCCACGGATGATGAACAGAAGATAAGAGGAAGGAAACGTGATATACTTTATTGTAACGAGGGAAATGAGATATCTTATCTTGAGTGGCAGCAACTGGTGATGCGTACCACTCTTTTCTCTGTCATTGATTATAACCCGTCGTTCAGTGACGAGCACTGGATTTGCGATCTAAACAATGACCCTAGGACGTATCATTTTATATCCACTTATAAGGACAATCCTTTTTTAGAGCAAACAATCATCGATGAGATAGAGTCATTGAAGAATAAGAATAAGGTGCTTTGGGCGGTTTATGGGTTAGGGCAGCGGGCGATGGCCGAAGGGTTGGTGTTCCCTGATTTCGAGATCGTGGACGAGTTCCCGTCCTATGCCAAGCATGTGGCGTTAGGGCTTGACTTTGGATATAGCTATGACCCTACCGCTATAGTTAGATGCGGATTGGTTGATGATAGGTTATATCTTGACGAGAAATGTTACCGTACCCATATGTTAACCAAGGAGATTATTAAGGTATTGAAAGACCTTGGCTTGGTGGTTTACGCTGACAGCGCCGATCCAAGGCTTATACAAGAAATATCAAATGCGGGGATAATCATATACCCTGCGGACAAGTACAAAGGATCTGTTATGGGAGGTATTATCAAGATGATGGAGTATAAGATTTGTGTCACCAAGAGATCTTTAAACTTGATAAAAGAGCTTAGGAACTATGTATACGCCCAAAACAAGGACGGTAAATTTATCAATGAGCCTATTGACGGGTATAACCATCTTATCGACGGGGCACGTTATTGGACGATAGGCAAGCTTCTAGGAAAAGTATTAACAACAAGACTGTACTCGAAGGAGGAGTTAGGATTTTAACATGAATTACATAGACGCTATATTTCAGGTTTTCCAAAACAAGATATTGAACTCGTTGGGAGTGGAGAGGGACTTTGTCAGCCTTATCAAGGATAGGGATATAAGCCGGGCCATGTCAATGATGCAATGCCGGGACAGGGATGTTTCCCAAGCGATCTTGGAGTATAACCCGGAATCCCATGAGGTTAATAAACGTCCTAATAAGCACAGGAAAAATCAAGAACCGTATATTACGGAGAAATTGCCAAGAGGAAGGCAAGCGTATATAAATGAGGTCGAGTTGTTTTTTCTCCTCGGGCAGCCTATCTTGTGGAAAGCTGTATCGGATGATACGGATAAGGCTTTCAGGGCATTCGGTGATTTTCTCCGTGATACTCGATTCAACACGACAATCCGGGAGGCCAAGCGTTTGGCTGGGGCGGAGACGGAGAGCGCTAAGGTTTATCATATATACAGGGAAAATGGTATGCCCCAAGTAAAGGTTAAGGTTATATCCAAATCAAAAGGATATACATTGCGGCCTTTATTTGATCAATGGGATAACATGATAGCTTTTGGTTATGGATATACGTTGCTTGAGGGCGATAAGTCCGTAGAGCATTTTGATATAGAGACCCCGGAATACATCTATAGATGCAAGAGAGCGGATATCGGATGGGATGTTACGCCATTGCTTAATCCTTCGGGTAAAATAAATGTTATCTACTATCGTCAAAACAAGGCATGGTATGGGGTGCAAAAGCGTATAGACAGAGAGGAAGCGGTTGATAGCAAGGCGGCGGATTCCAATAATTATTTCTCCGATCCAAAATTGAAATTAACCGCTGATGTCATTCAGAGCATAGTAGGGGGAGGATCTAATATGGTAGGAGAGGTTATCACCATGTCCGATAAGGACAAAAGCGCTGCCGAGTACCTAGTTCCGCCCGATTATTCCACGATGAAAGAGGCGGAGAAAAAAGACCTGTCATCAAGCATACTATTCGATACGTTCACCCCGGATTTCAGTTACGAGAACATGAAGGGGCTTGGGACATTATCCGGGGAGGCATTGAAAAGGGCCTTGGCTCTTGGATACATGAAAAGGGATAACTTGAAAGAGATATATGATATATTAATAGACCGTGAGAAGAATCTTATATTGGCTATCATGATGAACGTAACTCATATCGGCATGAGAGAGGAGTTAAGCAGGCTCGACCTGCAACATGAGTTCTCCGAGCCTTTCGCCGAGGATAAGGATAAGAGAATAGATATGATAGCGAAACTCTATGATTCAGGATTGGTGTCCCTTCAAACGGCGGTAGATATGCTGTCCTTGACTGATAAGCCGGAGGAGGAGATTCGACGGATATTAGAGGAGAAGCGGGAAAAGACGCAAGATAATAGAAAAGAGAAGATTGAAAATTCCAAAAGCCCGGATGATTCCGATCGAAATTAAAGGTCTTACGGAATTATTTAAATAAAAAATACTGTTAAATGGTATATAAAGGCATATTTATTCACAAAATTGAATTTTAAATATTATGGTAAAGGATGTAATGTTCCGAAAGGAAGGAGATAAGTATATATCGGATTCTATATCGCTCGAATCAAGCGATATAGTTCTACATGTAGAACTTAAAGATAATGGTAATATTGTCTTAGAGAGAAGTATTACTGGTAATAATTGGGTAGTTGCAGCTTATCTAGCTCGAAATGTCAAGCTGTATGAGAATGGGGTAGTAGGTAAATCTGGACAGATAGTAAGGATCGTGTCGACAATAGAAATCTCTAAAATATCGATACTGCAATGATAGCTCTAAACGACATCAACTTATCCAAGATCGATCTCTCGGGCATAGACTTGCGAGGGATAAAGCTGGGGCTTGGAGGGCGTGGCGGTTCCGGCGATGATTCCCAGCGCCCTTGGCTCTTCCCCGACCATGCATGGACAGTGGCCGGCAAGACCAATGAGGATAGTGATCGTGCTACTATTGCCAATATTGCAGGCAATAATAATAATCTTACGCTGACCAATTTTGGATTCGTAGAAGGTAGCGGATATAATCAAGAAGGTGAATATGCGGGCTATCTGATTACTGATGGGGTGGATGATAAGGTTGTTTCGTCGGATTTTGTAATGGATAAGGAATTTACGATTGTTGGTGAGTGGAAGCTGGTGTCTGACGAGATGGGGTCTGCGGGTATCGTAAAACCTTCTTCTTTATTTGTGTTTAACAAAGATAATGGATTGATAATATACATAAATAACACAAGTAAAGGACAAGTTTTAAATACTAAATCTTTAAAGGCTATTTGCTCAGATGGACGTGTATATTATGATGATTGGTCTGAAATGCTAGTTAGTGAAGAACAACCTATCGCAAGTAGTAATAAGTACTTAATGATTGGTAGTAATGGAAACCACTTTACTAAAATCGCCTTAAAGAATTTAGCCATTTACAACCATATCCTATCCAAAGACGACTGTATCAAAGCATATGATTATTTACAAACATTAAAAGCGAAATGATATGAGGTACGCTATAGTGGATTTATTATGGGCTAAATCTCACGGAATCGAGATATTGCCCGAAATGAGAACGAGTGTGGATCAAAGCAAGGTAGTCTTGCATGAGGAGTATCTATCTCCCTTTGCCGAGGAGGACTTCCCTCGCTATAATTTCGACGACCCGTCTTTCATAGAGCTATTGAATAGCGACGAATGGACTTATCCAGAAGAAGAACAGCCCGTAATCAATAGACAGTTCAGCAGATTGTTGGCATTGGACGAACTGGACAAGGAGGCGGCAGAGGAAATAAACACGTATAACCTTACCCCGTCGGAAGCCTTACAGGTCAAGGATTGATACCCGGAATGGGAAGCCGGGATAAATGTCAAAGCCGGTGAGCGATACCGGGTCGAGGACATCCTGTGGGAATGTATCAAAGACCATATCACGCAAGATAACTGGAAGCCGGGTACGGCGACCCTAAGCCTGTGGAAAAGAGTAGACGCGGAAGGACACGCCGGCACTATGGAAGATCCTATTCCATATACACAAAATATGGCGCTTGAATTCAACAAGTACTACACGCAGGATGGCGTATTGTATCTCTGCATACAAGCTATGACACCCGGACCGTTCGATTTAAAGGATGTACCGGCGCATGCGCAGCCTATCAAGCAATAGGCACGAATGGTTTAATATTATTGTTTTTGTGACAATCGGTCTATTGTCATGTATATAGCCTGTTTTTATTTTATTACAAGCTTATGTATCAATACTTTTATGCGAAAAATAAAAGTGATAGCATGAAAGAGAAGATTTTCCAGCAGTTAAAACAGAAGTACTCAAATCTTGGGTTAACGGAGGATGTTTTGAGGTCCGTGGCAGAATCATTGGGGTCCACTGGCCTGATTACGGACGATAATCTTGAAACTGCGGTAGCAGGGCAAGAATCAATGTTGAAATCTTACCAGAGTTCCTTGGATAAGGTGCGAACCGAATGCGCAAATTACAAGAAGGAATTAGAGGAGTTGAGAGGCAAGGGGGGCGGCCAGCAACAGCAACCAGATAAAAACGAGGAGCCGGATTGGTTCAAGAAGTATCGTGAGGAGCAGGACGAGAAAATCCGGCTCTTGACCTCCGAGAATGATAAAGCTAAGGAGGAGAAAGCACGTGCTGAAAGACACAATCTGATCCTTGACAAGGCCAAGAGCCTTAAGATCTCAAAGGAACGGATAGAGGAGGGCTTCGCTATAACGGACGATATGGACGATAATGCGATTGATACTTATCTGTCCAAGGTGAGACAAAATGAGGTCGCAAAGGGATTAGAGGAAAAAGGTTCGGCGTTCTCTGTCTCTACGTCCAAGGAAAAGAGCAAGGAGCTCGCTAAGGATTGGGCCAAATCATTGCCGGACGCTAATTAAAGTAAAAGATTATGGGTATCGAATTTAACAAAACAAAGATTAAAGGATCGTTCCCCGTCTTTTGGCGCGGGGAATGCTCTCCCCTTCCCGGAGATTTCAAATTAACCACTGAGTTGGCGGAAGGGACAATCGTGCGAAAGGGCACTCCTATCAAGCTGGACTTTGATCGCATGGAGTGCAAGATCTGTAAGGCCGTTAAGGTATTAGCCGGAGGAACGACCACTAAGCCACGTATAGGGAAAGATAGCTTTGTCGCCAAGGGAGATTCTATTGGTGGGCAGAACGTGAGTTCCGTAGATTCAAGCAACTCTGATTATGACGTGGTTACATTGGCTGCCGCTGTAGAGTCTGCTACAGAAGGGGCGATTCTTGCCGTGGGAACGGATGAGCCTGACGCTGTGGTTGAGACAACGTTTGTCTATACGAAGAATATGTCTTTCCAGACGGTATCGGCGGGATATGAGGTCCTTATCCTTAAGGATGTGGCTTATCCAGTCCCTTCCTCATGGTTGACGGGATTCAGCATGAAGAATAATCCCACTATTAAGTATATTAGACAGTAAGGAGGTGAACGATGGATGTTTATAGTTCTATTTTTGGCGAACTGACGAAAGAGGTTCAGATTCGTATTGACGCTGCCACGGAGCTTCGCAAGCGCTTGTTTGACCAGAATATCTACGAGCGTTATCTTGATTGGGATGTCCCGACTATCGGCCTTAATTTTGAGGAGCTGATCGGGCAATATAACTTGAGCGTTGCGGCGGCTACCCTTGATTCCAAGGGAAAGGAACCGATCTTGGGTACGGAGGGGCTTGAGACCTTGAAGCAAAAGGTCCTTACCCACCAGATGAGTTACTCAATGCCGATCGAGGAGTATCGCAAGGTCTTGCAGATCCTAGACTCTAGGATGTTGACGGATGACCAGAAGACACAGCAGCTCATTAATCTGATGTGGAATAACGTGTCTACCGTTGTCAAATCCGTACAATCTAAGCTGGATATTATTTTCTTGGGTGCCTTGTCTAACAAGGGGGTATTTACATTTAATGCCAATAATAACCCTGAAGGAGGGGTACGTGGTATTATTGATTACAAGATGCCGCCCGAGAATATCGCTAGCGTTACTCTTGACTGGACGGACACCAATAAGGACAACGTCGATCCTTTCGAGGATATCCAAGGTGTCGTGGATGCGGCCCAAGACAAGGTAACGTTTGATAAGATATTGATGTCTCCGGCCAGATTGTCTTATTTGCTTAAGAGCAGGAAGATGAAACAGGTCATTTTTGGGACCGACAAATCCGGCACTCCTCTTTTGATGTCCGGTTTGAATGAGTTCCTACGCTCTAATGACCTTCCTGTCATAGAGACAGTGAGACGTATCACCCGTATCCAAGACAACGGCAAGCTATCCGAGTACAAGCCTTGGAACGACAAGAATATCGTCTTTGTCCCGGCAGGTAAATTAGGTGTCATCAAGAACGCTTACGCCGATAATGAGTTGAGACAGGAACCGGGCGTTACTTACTCTAATTATGGCCGGATTCGTATCTCTCAATGGGGCAAGGGCGAGACGGACAATTCCAATGGCGTAGAGTTTACCAAGGCTCAATCGCTATCCTTGCCGGTCCTTACCGAGATTAATGGCATTTACTCATTGACGGTGGAGGCATGACGATAAGAGACTACATAGGGCAGAAATTCTCGGCTTATGGAGATCTATCCGAGGCGGATATGCTGGATTTCAGTATCAAATCGGAGCTATCCCCGGACGATGAGATGTCTAGTGAATCCATAGGCAAGGTAGAGACAGGGATGATAGAGATCATCCCGTCGCTGCTATTGCGCCCTGATAGCGTCAATGAGAGCGGCTTCTCTGTCTCTTGGGACAAGGACGGCCTCCGGCGGTATTATTTGTTCCTGTGCGAACGGAACGGTGTTAGCCCGGATGTGTCTTCCGGTCTTGGGGTAGTCTCATCTTATACGGATTATTGATATGTATTACGCTCCTCACATATTAGAACGAAAGGTTGTCAAGGAATATGATCACGATGACAATGGCAATCCTGTTCCCGGGACTGGTGGTGAGTTATGGGAGAGACTGGGACGATGTAAATGCTATGATAAGAGCGCCGATCGGGTATATACGGTAAATGGCGTAGCCTTTGATTACAAATATCGTGTCGTGACAGATAAGATCAAGATTGATGCCGGGGATATCGTGAGAGTATTGAACCAAGATGGTAGTATCCGTGGTAGTGGCGTTGTTATCAACCCGATGCTCACGGATTATCTAAATTACGGGCAAATATGGCTGGAATAATAAAGTTAAGTTATGATTTGTCCGATGTGGATGATTTCATCTTGGAGGCCTATCGTGAGGTGTTTGCCTTTCTTGCCCAACTAGGGCAATCCGCTTATGAGACCGCCGTTCAAGAAGGTAAATATAACGATATTACCGGGAACTTGAGGAGTTCATTGGGATATGTCATATCAATGGACGGTAAGATCGTAAAGGAAGGCGGGTTTAAGAGGATAGATGGACGTGGGGAAAATTATGAGAAGGTTTTTTTCACGACCAGATCCCAAAAGACGGTCCAGTTCTGGGCTAAAGGAAAGTCCGGGGATGGAAGTGAGGGGAGCAGGCAAGGGCTTAGTTACGCTAGGGATCTGGCTTCTAAGCATACAAAGGGAGTGACATTGATTGTCGTGGCGGGAATGGATTACGCTAGCTATGTGAATGATATCCATAAGCTAAACGTGATAGATACTGCCGAGGCTAAAGTAATAGCTATGTTACAATGATAGTAAGCACGGACATACAGACAATCTTATATAAGAAAGCCTTGGAACTTGGTGTTACCGGGGTGTACAAGGAGGATGATACGCCTACAGGTAAGCTTGAGGAGGAGAGGGTTACCGTACACTCGAATTCCTCGGAGCCGGGAATTACATGGAAGGTGGGATTCGTTCATGTCAATATAGCCGTCCCTGATCTGGACGAGAAAGGAACGCCTGATTTGGACAGGATGAATAAGCTGGAACGTATGTCCATGGAGGTGTTCAAGGACACCTCGGTGTTTGATGGCACTCCTTATACTTACGAGGTAGACACTACTAGAATTGAGGTTAACAGGGATCTTAAATGTCACTACGTTAATGTGAGAGTATTATTTAAAGTTTTAAATGTAATAGTATTGTAATATGGGAAGAACAATTTCTGCTATAGGCGTAAAAAGGATACTTTATGGGGAGCCTCTGGTTGCTGCACCCACATACGAGAGCTTGGAGACGTTATTTACGGCTTTCAAGGATGTTCAAATCGTCCATCAAGGGACTTATGAATATACCGAGGAGGACGGTACGTTAACAGAATTCAAGGATGAGTTGACCGGCCAGACATATCGGTCATCGTTTGAGGCAGGATCACAGAGCTTGAATTGGGTGATCGGGGCATATGACTTCGCTACCAAGGCCGAGCTTATGGGCGGTAAACCCTTGGATACGGATAAGGGATGGGAACGTGGCAACGCCGGCGAGCAACGATATAAATGTATCGTCGCTATTACCAATGATGACGTGGCTATCATTTTCCCTAAGGCGAATCTTGTGGGTCGTGGGGCTTCCACGGATGGGGCTGTTGGTTTGTCGATGTCCGCCACCCCGCTGAAATCATCCACGACAATAGCTTCAGAGTATTGGTTTGACGTGGAAGGAAAATCCTTGAAGGATTGAATGTAATATGTCTTATAGGCACGGGGACGGCGGTATTTTCCGTTCGTCCCCGTTTTTGTTTAATTCTAATTTTTTTACGTGACATGAACAAGGGTGCTAGTTTAGTGGCTGACGCTGTCCTAGGTGAGGATTTCAAGGTCGTGGTCCTAGGGGGGAAGGCGTATAAGGTAAGTCCTCCTACAATAGCGACGATTTGCAGAGGTATACAATACCTATCTCTTATTGATAAGACAACATCGGGCAAGGAGGATCTTGAAAAGGTGAGGAACGATCTGGAAAATATATTAAAGGGATTGTCTGTGTTCGTTTTAGGAAGCGCTGATATGTACAAGGAGATCGATGGGGCTACCCTCCATGAGCTAAGGGAGGCGTTGGAGACTGTCGTTAAATTCATATCCGCAGAGGATTTTTTCGTCTGTGCCGCCTTAGCCGAGAGCGTGGCAAGAATGGCGGCGACACCAAGGTAACAGGTAATGAGACCATGCTAGGGCAAGTGGCCACGTTCATGGAATCGTTGGGATTGTCTTATGAGGACGTGGTTTATAAAATACCATATCGAAACCTTCTGATCATGCAGAAGGATATATTGCATAGCGTTTCCGGTGATTTGATCGTGGAGAGAACCGGGCGTGATTTGTTGAAGCGAAAGGAAAAGGAGGGTGATTAATGGCTAAACTAAACTTCGAGGTCGATGCCGATCTACAGAAACTTATAAATCTTCGAAAGGAGGTGGAGGAGTTGAAATCCGCCTTGAAGGATTTCGATGTATCTACAGATACCAAGGGGTTTGACGATTTAAACCGGAAATACGAGGAGGCGACACGGAAACTAAAGGACTATGAGCAGCAGATGCAGAATTATCAAAGGGTAATAGAGCAGCTTAAGGTCTCTAATGGTATTATTGATGGGGCTCGTCAGATAACAGAAGAATTGAATAACGCTACCGATGTGTTTGTCGAGCAACAACTAAAGGTTAAAGGCCTAAGTGACGAGATCAAAAAACTCAATAAGTCTTACTTGTCTCTCTCGGATGCGGATAAAAATTCCCAGAAGGGATCTAATATATTAACCGACCTGAAGGAGAAGACCCGGCAGCACGCTTTAGAGAACGAGGCCCTGAAGAGGCTAAGGAAGGAATATTCGGACAATATCAAGATCGAGGGAGCCGCCTCGGATTCCCTTGTAGCGTTGAGAAAGCAATTGTCGTTGCTTAATGCCGAGTATGACCGCCTTTCCGCTACGGATAGGAAAGCGACCGTAGGGACTAACCTGCAAAAACAGATACAGGCCTTGAATACGGAGATTAGTTCGGCGGAGCAAGCTACCGGACGATATCAACGGAACGTCGGCAATTACGCCAGTAGTTGGAACGGATTGAGCGTGTCGGTTCAACAGGTCGCAAGGGAGTTGCCTTCCCTTGCTGTTGGCTGGAATACATTCTTTTTGGCTATATCCAATAACTTGCCGATGCTTGCCGATGAGCTGAAGAAAGCCGCTGCGGAGTATAAGGCGTTCAAGATGGCTGTAGCGGCAGGAAATAATGACGTGGCAAAAGTGGCTCCAGTCTGGAAGCAGTTGATAACATCTATTTTCAGTTGGCAAACGGCCTTGGTTGCGGCGATAACGCTTTTATCTGTCTATGGGAAGGATATTATCGAATGGACGAAAAAATTATTTGGAGCAGGCGAGGCTATAAAAAATACAAAGCAGCTACAAGATGAGCTAAACCAATCTTTTTCTAAAAATTCCGGAGAATTAAGCAAGTTGATTATTCAGTTTAAGTCATATCAAAGACAGTGGAAAGAACTTGCAGGTAATTTGCAAGAACAGCAGAAATTTATTGAGGAGAATAAAGATGCGTTTGATTCGATGGGAGTTTCGATTAAATCTGTAAGAGACGCTGAGAATTTGTTTGTGGATAATACAGATAATTTCATAAACTCATTGAAATTGCGTGCTCAAGCTACTGCCGCTCAAGATTTAGCTGCCGAAGAATATAAAAAGGCTATCCAAAAAGAAATCGAGGCAGATAAAATTAGAGAAAAAGCAAGTGAAACTCGTAAAAAACAGGAAATTGACGCAACCGGGGTTATACAAGATACTCGTTTTGGTAATATAAAATCTCATCAACAATTAGTAGAAGATAGGGCAAAAAGTTTTGATCATGAAGCGGAAGCTGTAGATAGAGACGCACAAGCCTTAAAGCGGAATGCGGACGCTTATTTTGAACTTGGTAAGGCAAAAGAACAGGCGGCTGATGATCTTCTTTCTAGTTCAGGCATTGAAAAGTACGATAAATACGAAGAAGATAGACTTAAAAAAGCTCAACAAGAAACAGAAAGGCAAAAGAAAGAGGCTGAAAAACAAAAAGAAATACAAGAGCGTGTTAATCAGCAATTACTTGATCTCCAGAATAAGAACCAGCAATCTAGGATAAATCTTATGGAGGAAGGATCCGATAAGCGCATCGCCCAAATAGAATATGATTACGATCGTGAAATAGAGGCTATCCGTAAGAGGGAGAAAGAGTGGCGTGAGGCTCAAGGGGGAAAACTCACGCAAGAACAAACGGTTGAAATAAAAACAGCCATTACGCAGGCTCAGGCTACCCGTATGCGGTCCACGCAAGAAGTAGAGAACGAGCAGATCGAGGCTCAACGTAAAGCCATGAATGATTATCTTAAGGAATATGGCACTTATCAAGACAAAAAAATGGCACTCGCCGCCGAATACGGGCAAAAAATAGCGTTTGCCGAGACTGAGGGGGAGAAATTGATACTCGGGAAGGAATGGGATAAGCAGCTTTCCGACCTTGAGATAAAAAGTGGCAATACCGCCAATGCCATAATCGCTCTTTTTGGAGACATGAAGGACAAGACTCTAAAGGAGTTGATAGAGATATCCACCAAGGGAAAAGAGGCCTTGGAGTTTCTTAAGTCCGGAGAATGGGATGAATCAAAAGGCAAGGGATTAGGCATAACGCAGGAACAATTCGATCTTTGGTCTGATATGCCTGAAATAATGGATAGGGCAGGGAAAAGCGTTGAGAGCACCAACGAGAAGGTCGATGAGTTGCGACCCGCTTTTGACAAGGTGACAGAAGGAGTGAGGCGATTCTTTGCCGCTGGTGACGACCCCAAAAAACTGACGGAATCATTACAGCTCATTAATGAGGGTGTAAATGAAGTTATGACCTCTGTTCAATTCTTGTCTAATACCTTTGGAAAACTTGGTGATTCGTTCGGAGGTGCTTTTAATGACATAGCGGAAGGTTTAAATATGGCAATGGACGCTGTAAATTCCGCTATGCAGGGTGCGCAAGCGGGTGCGATGTTTGGCCCTATAGGGGCATCCGCTGGTGCTGCTATTGGGGTAGTGACCTCTCTAGCGTCCTCTATCGCTAAGATCCATGACAAAAAGAACGAGAAACGTATACAGAGATTACAAGACCAGATCGATGTGTTGGATGCCTCGTACGAGAAACTAGGCCGTTCCATAGAAAAGGCTTATTCTACGGACGCTTCTAAGCTCATAAACCAGCAAAATAAATTGCTAGAGCAGCAAAAAGTGATCATCCAACAACAGATCGAGGAGGAAAGGAACAAGAAAAAGACCGACGATGACCGGATCAAGGATTGGCAAAAGCAATTGGAGGATATCAACGCTCAATTGGAGGACAATAAGGAGAAAGCTGTAGAGGCTATAACAGGAACCGATGTCATGTCCGCTATTGACGAGTTCGCCCAAGCGTATTCGGAGGCGTGGGCTACAGGAACTAATGCGGCAGAGGCTTCGACTAAGATTGTCCAAAATTTGATCAAGACGGCTATCATTGAGTTCTTGAAGAAGAAATTATCCCCTTCCGTAGAGGAATTCATGAAGAAACTGGCCGATTATATGTCCGATGGTATCGTTTCGCCTTGGGAAGAAGCGGAGTTGAACAAGTTGAAGGAAAAAATGGACGCTGAGGCCCAGAAGGTCTTCGATACGTCAAGCAAGTATTTCCAAGAGGATAAAAATGATAAATATGAGCAGACCGCTACATCCGGGGGTTTCGAGAAAATGTCTCAAGATAGCGCCGATGAGTTAAATGGCCGTTTCACCGCCCTGCAAATGACAGGGGAGGAGATACTGTTGTTCTTGCAAGGCTCCGAGCAATTCTTGAGCCTCTTGTATATAAAGGCCAGTATGGACGTGATATCTGTAAAGATAGCCTCGTTGTATGATGTGGCGGATGAGACTAGGACGATGATCGCCAGTATATATATAGAGTTACAGCAGATCAATGATAATACCGCCAATACCGTGATACAATTGAAAAAAGCGGTGGATAAATTAACTAGTATAGAGACTAACACTAAAAACATGTAGTATGAATGTTGGAGATATAACGAGACGGGCTATTTCGTTAGGGGCTTGCAGTGAATCAGGCAAGGCCACTGACTGGAAGAGCCTATGTTGGCTGTTTTTTTCCCCGCAAGGGCGGGAGTTTTGCGAGGAGAATAATTATCCTTCGTTGGATTTATTTAGAGGCATGGCTAAAAACATAGCTCCCTACGGGATATACGTGGATCGTGATCTAATTGAGCTTCACAATAAAACAAACGTAGGTGTGATAGGTAATACCGTGGCGTATTTGAGTTATGACGATAACACGAGGGTGCATAAGGTGATCTTGATGCACGGGGGCAAGGCCAAGATAGAGGCCGGGAACTACTCCGTGATATTGCTTGTCAATATCGGGGGATGCGAGGTGGAGATTATTAACGACGGAACGGCAAGGATATTATGTTAGGGGATCTATATATTAACGGGAATGACGCATGGGGCACGTATCGTGTCGCCATGGGAGAGGGTTTTATCCAGACCTTACTAACCCCAGCGGGAAACAAGGATTTCATAGAGAACGAGAGCCGGTTGGAAAACGGGAAGAGGGTCGTGTTCAATAATCCCAAGGTGGCTAGCCGGGATCTTACCCTTACGTTCAACATACACGGGGATACGCAAGAGGAATATATGCTGAATTATAAGGCGTTCGTGGCTGTCCTTCAACAAGGCAAGGTCGTATTGCGTGTTCCGGATATTGATATGACATTTACCCTTGTCCATAAGAGATCATCAAGCTTCGCCTTGGATCGGAACAGGTTGAATAGTAGGATATCCGTTAAGTTCGAGGAACCTGACCCAACGTTAAGGGGATAAGCGAAGAGCCGTCCGCCCCTTATTGGCTAGACGGCTCTTCGTCTTATTGCGCTAAAAGATGCGTATTTAAAGATCGGAGGTCGAATCTTCCCGGCTTTGACCTCCCGTTGTTGTATACCGACACGGTCATATGTGGCTTGGGCTTGGTGCCGCTAAATCCGCAAGCCCTCTCCAGCTCGTCGATAAGCCTCTCCATTTTCAAGGATTGCCGGTTGAATCGCTCCATCGCCTTCTTGTCCCTTTGGGACGTTAAAAGCATTTCGTTTAGTATCGTGTTTATGTCTTTCATATTCAATCAATCATTTAATAGTTCACAGGTTATCATAGTTAAGGTTTTTGGTGATGCTAAATCTAATCATAGGTTATCTTCTAGGTATCTATTGAGATAGTCTCGTAATTTTCTTACATCTTCTTTTGAGGAAAGAACTAGTGTAACCTCTTTTTCGCATACATTGTCGCATGCTGCAATAAATAATGCGGTGCTTTCATGATTAATGCTCTTGTGTCCTTTTTTGTCTATGCCGTATACATATGATTTTTGCATTTCAATAATAGCCCCATCATCTGAATTGACTGAAACGGTTTTGTACTTGCCTTCCCACTCTTTGACTTCATTTAGTGTCATATCTTCCGTCTGGATAAACCTAAGATTACCTTTACTAGCTAAATAAGGCATACGGATGATTTTATTTGATCTGTTTCTTCTATGTTTGCTCATCTTTCTATCATTTTAATTTGTTTATTATGTTCCATGACTGCATTGGCTACGATCTTGGATGCTTTTCCACTAGCCAATTCACATTTTCCGTTACCTCTTAGATCATTCTTCTCGATGTCCTCGGAGGCTAAAGCTTCCGCAAGGCCCACTGCCATCAACTCAGCTATGCTCATATGATCTCTTATGTTCGCTGTTTTGGGAAGATTCTTCTTCTCACGTATTACATTTGTACCACCGCCATACAAATGACTATATATAGCATTTGTACAATTGCGGAAACCTTCACGTTCCACGCCATGGGAAGCTAGTGTACTAGTAAATGCGCTACGGGATATTTTACCTTGAATCCTTTGAGCAATCCATCGCTCATTTTTACCTTTTCTTTTATATGTGTTTATGGCACGATCAACGATCAAATCGGGATTCTTCTCTTCTTCTATACGTTGGAAGAAAACCTCATTAACCAGTACTGCCAGATCTGTATCTAGGTACTGCGCATATTCCAATGCAACTTGCCTAATACCATATGTACCACCTCTTTTACCCCTTTTCGTTTTTATAATACCGTTTTTGTCGGTATTTAAAACGTTGCAAATAGAAGACATGAATTCTTTCGTCTGCTTTAAATCTTTCCAATCATAAGGTCGTTTATCTTCTGGACTACCAGCAATCACCCACAAGTCGTTCAGAGAAAACTTGTCCTCGTCTCTACCGATTTTTTCTAAAATATTAGCATCATATTTTGCTAATCCATTTTTATTTTTCATAACTTTGTCCCGTTAAAGGATTAATACTATCCTCATTGGTAGCTCGGTCAAGCACTACCTTTGAGGATTTTATTTTGACCGAAGTGGTAGCCGGGGACTTGAACCCCGGTGTATGCCGTCCTACCTGCTTATTACCAGTCTCGCTTGACAAGGTAAAAAGCGAAGGGCAAAGATTGAAGTTGCCTATTGTGACGGTCTGCAACTGGAATCAATGCCCTTAAATATCTTCTTTCGCTACCGTCACATGAGCGATCATTTTCATATCACAAAATTATATATGACAAAATCCGTGGCCTGTTTTTTCAAGGCTCGAAAAACCACAATGGAGCTATTGTTGTAAAATCCCTCCGGCCGTATTACCGGAGGGGCATCTACTTCCGATCCTCTCCCCGTCGTTCGAGTTATCCCGCAAGCCTGCAAGTCATGTCGCTAATTACGCTCATGAATCTATCGTAGGTCTTTTTATTCCATTCCTTGTGATCCGGCATCCAGTCATTGAATATCTCCATGTAGACCACATCGTGAAATCTGTCCTGTACGGTGACGCATAAACCGCCCGTCTCCGGCATAACGCCTACATTTATATGTACCGGTTTCCTTCCGATCATACACTCCAACGCAATCCTTTGCACGTTCTTCAATACTTCTATCGTTTCCATATTCCTTATATTATTAATGTATGTTCAATTCCCGAATAAACTATATTTGAGCACAATCCTACCATATGCTAATAGATACGCTATCTTCTTTTAACATTTATCCATTTACCACTTACTGCTTCTATTGCATCATCAATATGAAGAGAAATAGATTGATCGCAGGGTAGACCGTGATATCCTGTAGGTTCGTAAATATGAAATTGAGCGCCTGATCCGTCTGGATAAAATCGAAAATCCAACAGATCATTTCTTTCGATAGCTTCTTTCACTTTTTTAGTTAATTCTTTATTTCCCATGATTGTATATATATTATTGATTAATCTCCCGAATAAACCCTGTTACCGTAAAGGCTAGCCATACCGACATGAGATAAGACAACATGCTTGCGATACTCGATGCGTCTAGCTTCTTCCTCTGCCAATCTCTTGGCCTTGGCCTCATTATTTTTTATCTCTATCTTGGCATTATCCCATGCTATAGAAAGGCACTTGCCAAAAGACCAAGAGAATTTTCGGTAAAGTCTGAATAATCTCCATGCGTCTTTCATGATCTCACTCTTGTTATATTTCTGTGTTGCCATTGTACTGTTGTTTTATTTTGATGACGCAAATATAATGCAATACTTTATATACAACAATAATCAAATAAAGAATTACATTACATTTAACACTATTTAGTAATGTTATTCTTTATACAATAGCTGCAAATAAAAAGAATCGCATTATATTTGCGGTGTAATCATATAAAGTATTGGCTTATGGAAAATAGAATTAAAGACATTCTTTCAGAAAAAGGATTGACAGCTAAAGAATTATCATCTGTTATAGGTTTGTCAAGTGTAAGTTTGTATAATATCATCAATGGAAAACAGGAAGCATCAGCAAATACACTGAATGCGATTGCCACAGCCTTAAACGTTCCTTTTTGGCAATTGTTTGTTTCCCCTTCCGAAGTGCAAAAAGAGATTGATGGTGGGTATAAGTGCCCTAATTGCGGACATCCATTGAAGATAAAGGTGGAATGATGTTATCTTCAATGATCTCAAAATAAAAATCATGAAAGTTTGTTTTCTGCATACAATGCACTACCTTTGCGATACAATATAATACAGAAGTAATATGGAAGCAGTAATAAGAAAACAAACCTCGTTCCGTTTACGTGAGGACTTGTTGCAAATATTGCAGGAACAAGCCAAGAAAGCGAACAGGAGCCTGAATAATTTCGTGGAGAGCACCTTGATGGACGCTGTATACTCCGAGCCAAACGAGGAAACGATAGCGGCTATAAGGGAAGCACGTACGACCAAGAATAAAGAAACGTTCGACAGCGTGGATAGCTTGATGGAGGAATTAATGAAGTGAAAAAGAAATTACACCCAACAAGCCAGTTTAAGAAAGATTTCAAACGTATTCAGAAATTCCCCAAAAAAATCGCAGCTTTTGAATATATCGCAAATCTACTTATAAATGACCATCCGATTCCACAAGAATACAAACCTCACATGTTGAAAGGTGAGTATAAAGGATGTATGGAATGCCATATAGAAGGGGATTTTCTTCTTATTTGGATTGACGGAGAAATAATCGACTTGCTTAGAATTGGTAGTCATTCCGAGTTGTTCGGAAAAAAGAGATAGACAAGTACAAATATGAATACATTGACTTACAAAGGCTATATCGGGTCTGTATCTTTTAGCGAGAAGGACAATGTTTTCTTTGGAAAGATAGAAGGCATTGATGGTCTTGTTAATTTTGAGGGGGAAAGCGTGCGGGAACTTACAACGGCTTTCCACGAGGCTGTAGATGATTATCTGGCGTATTGCGAGGAAGAGGGGATTGAACCGCATAAGAGCTATTCTGGTTCATTGAACGTTCGTTTATCACCGGAACTTCATAGTAGAGTGGCTGTTCTGGCAAAGCAAGCAGGCGTTTCTATTAACGCTTTCATAAAAAAAGCCGTGGAAAAGCAAGTTGCTGTAATGTTGTGATTTGGATTGAAATGATAATGTAAATGTATTAAAAATGAGCGTTTTATTTTTAATTTTGGCGACGCTGCTACCTTTCTTTCTTTTTACATCTTGTACTAACGAAGATGAAAAGGAAGTGATTGAGTTGAAAAGCATAGGATTGAACGTTAAAACTTTAAAACTAGAGGTTGGAGACACATATCAGTTCGAAGCCATAACGTCCCCGTCAAACTATCCGCAGGATGATTTTGTCTGGACTGTCGTAACAGAAGATAATAAAACAGGCGGTGGGCGTATTGACAGTACTGGATTATTTGTGGCCACTAAATCAGGAACGGTGATTGTAGAAGTAGTCAACCACGGGATAAAAGATAACAGTTCCCGGCTCATATGGGCTAATGCAATGGTTACCATTATTGGCGAAGATGGTGATAAAGAAGACGATGATAAACCAGATGAAGAGGGTCAAACACAGGTATCTAACATATCTTTTGAGGAACAAAACATAAGTCTGAAAAAAGGCGAAAACACTTACATTGATTATACAATACAGCCAAGTTATGCGGATGTCTCCGGAGTTAAATGGTATGTTTCGGACAATTCTGTCGTGTCTATAACGTCCATTTCAAACGGACGAATAGGGATTAATGCACTGAAAGAAGGGAAGGCAGAAGTCTATACGACTGTGAATGGGAAACGGTATGCGTGCCAGATTACGGTGGAGACGATAGCGGTGGAAAGTATAATACTAAATCCTTCTAATATTACTATAAATCAAGGTGAATCGTTTACATTGGATGTTTCTGTATATCCATATAACGCAGATAACTCAGAATTGAAATTTGAATTTTCCGATAAAAGTATTGCCTATTTTGCTAACGAAGAGCAACGAATAATAAATACATCAAATCCGGGAGAATGCACGGTTACTGTGTCTACGAAGGACGGGACGGTGAAAGCGGAATGTATAATAACCGTTTTGGAAATACCTCTTGAAGAAAAAATAACTGCGTCTACACGTTTGAATGGACTTTACAACAATGGTTTTATCACGGGGACTATGTATATTAAATTTCATAATGGTTCAAACAAAAATGTTACGATTAATCGGTTCTATGTATATGATTCTTTTTCAAATCAGATTGTCTATGAAGAAAAAGATTGTGGCAAATTAATGGGGGGAGATGACTGGAGTTCCGCCCTCATGTTCAAGATGGTTTATAAACCTTTGTATGTATGGGAATATGAATGCGAAGGCGAAAGTTATAGATTAAACTATCAATAAACATTTAAAATCAAGAAAATAAAAGAAAAAGTTCCGTACCATACCAGTGGCTCGGGGCTTTTTTTATTTCCTCCTACAACAAAATTACAACAATCCCGCCATTGTTTTTTTTAGGTCCGCTTGATTTTTTGCCATCCCCCTTATATGCGTGAACTTTGAGTTCATGATCGAGATTAAGGACATATCTGGTAGAGTCAAGTTGTCGGTATCGATAGGAACGGGTTCGGTACGTCGGTTTGAGTTGATGAAAGAGGACTATGTGAACCTCGTGTTCTCCTTGTCCGACCCGGTACAACTGGAGATCGGAGACAATATCGATTATGAAGGTAGCGTTTTCTACGTAACTGGCAATACATACCCTACATTCAACGCATCCACAGGCGGATACGACTATAGCGTGCGATTCGACTCGCATTATTACCGATGGAAGAATCATATCCTATTTTACGATAGGCAAGGTAACAAGGAAGCGTCATGGAGCCTTACACGTGCTCCGGAGGCCCACCTAAGCATTGTCGTATCCAATTTGCGATCTCTGGGATTCAGGTATAACGGTAAGGAGTACCAAGCCGTTGTCGATAGCTCCGTTGACGCTGTCGCCAAGCTCGTGCAATACGACAGCACGAATATCGTGGATGCCCTTACCAAGATTGCCGAGGCGTGGGAGTGCGAGTGGTGGGTAGAGGGTGACAAGATATATATAGGTAGGATAGAGCGTGGCGATCCCGTAGATCTGGAGATAGGTAGGCAGGTAGTGTCCATGCCAAGGAGCCAAAGCCAAGACCTGTTCGCCACACGCCTGTACGCTTTCGGCTCAACGAGAAATATCCCCTCCGGCTATCGCAAGGGGGAATCCGGTACGGTGGTGCAAGGGGTGGTGCAAAAACGCCTCATGCTTCCTAAGGGAACCCCCTACGTGGACGTGGTACAGGGATTGACCGAGGATCAAATAGTGGAGGCGGTCGTTATATTCGACGATATATACCCTCGTAAGATAGGTACGATAACCGAGGTGATACCGAAGGAGGTCACGGAGGAGAGCGAGGACGGGACATCGGAGACATTCACCGTCTATCGGTTCAAGGACTCGGGATTGTCCTTCTCCGAGGAATACGTGCTTCCCGGCAAAGAGCTTCGTGTCGTATTCCAGACGGGGCCGTTGTCAGGCATGGATTTCGCCTTGCGATTCAATCCGGAAGGACTGCCGGAGGATGATCCGGAGGCTCAGGTGTTCGAGATAGTCCGTAATGACTCCTATGGCCAGACATTGCCGGAAAGCCCTCTTATACCGGGGACGGGGAACAAATATATCCTATACAATTTTGACACGCAATACGTAAGTGACACCCTTATCCCGCAGGCGGAAGAGGAATTGCTGAGAAGGACGATAGAGTATAAGGCCAAGGTCGTGTCGGACCCTTCCACTTACACATGCGTCCTTAACTCATACTACGCTTCCGGCTACGATGAGAATAATGGTATATTGAACCCGGAAAAGGCGATTGATCTATCCGTAGGACAGCGTGTCAGGCTTATCAATAAGGCCTATTTTGAGAATGGGCGGGAATCTAGGGTATTGGGTTTCGAGAAAAAACTTGATATCCCATATGATTCGCCTTCCTATACGGTAGGAGAGAGCGCTGCTTACTCCCGGTTGGGGGAATTGGAGCGTAAGTTGGAGAATATCCAATATAAGGATAACACGTACGTCAACCAAGGTAGCGGTTCTTTCGGGGTGTATATCATAAAGAAAGAGGATACTACCGCCGCCTCGGACGAGAATGTTTTCTCCGCTCTGCGGACATTATATGAGATAAACAAGGTAAAACAGGATAACGACAAACGTTACCTTCGTAAGGATATTCCCGATATCGCCCATGAGGATATTTTATTCGACAAAAAGATAGGCTCCTCCATCTTCCTCGACGGCATGGACGGCAAGGGCTGGGAGATCAAGGCCGATGGTCGTGCCATATTTGATGAGTCTTGGTTCCGTGGGAATGTTTTATTCAAGAAACGAGTGGGTTCCCATACGTTTATATCCGGTTTCCCTAATGGCTTCGGTTGGGATATTGCTCCATATAAACGGGTTAACTCGGCTGGTGTAGAGGAACAGAAATTCCGTTTAGAGATAGACGATATAAATGTGAGAGGCAGTCTCCGGGTCTATGAGTTCATCGTCTCTCAGCTTCGTGGCGAAAACGACAACGTGATATTCTCAGGGATGATGAAGGTGGAGTATTACGACCATGCGACCGGAAGGATTTACTTGGACACGGGGAACGGCGTGCTCTACAATCCGTTCCGTTCGGGGGATATATTGATGGTCCAACATTTTGGGGGAATGCCGACAGGGGAGAATGATTACAATATCATCAAGCAATACGAACTTCGGGTTGATCAAGTCGGCATCGGTAATTTATCGGACGGTGAAGATCGCTTGGACTGGATTACGTTTGTCAACTTTGCCGGTGATAAAGCCGACATTGCGCAAGGAGATGTATTAACCCGTATAGATAGCGTGGCTGATTCTACCAGAAAGGGTATTGTCAAGATTACTACGATCGACGAGATCGGCGCTCCATATATGGATGTCGTGTATGGGATGAAGACAGACCCCGATAACGCGACCAAGGCACGTATCGGAAATCTTTCCGGGATAAGAACCAAAAACGGTATAGATTTGACCGGTGTTTGGGGGATTTACGGTAACGGGGCTTACTTTGAAAATTCGACCTACATCCTTGATACAGGTAATACGGTCGAGCAGGAATTTTCCATAATGAACGGGAAATTCGAGAGTTCAATCGAAGGCATCAGGAACGATATATCCTTAGAGCCGGGCAATATATTGAAAAATAGCTCATTCTCCCAAAATACGGACTATTGGGTGACAGAGAACTCAATAAGTTTTTGGGGACATGACGGATCGTTTATTTACGCCAATGATTCTTTCCTGTCAGAGAAGAGGGGAGTTTCAGATATTTATCAAGACGGCAACAGAAATGTCTTACGTATCAGTGACTCGTATATCCTCCAGCGGAATGACGTTATAAACATACCGTCACATGAGACCGAGGCGACCGAGTATGACTATTCCTTCTCATTACATTACCGGGTTGTTAAGGCGGGGATATTGACCGCAGGTTTCGAGGGATCAAGCCTTTATGTCTCCATGTCCTTGGAACCATCATCCTCGTATCGTAAGCTTTCGAAAGCGGGGAAATGGGACGAACGTGGCGATTTCCGTATATCTTTCGATGGGGAAATACTGATTTATGGTGTTTCCTTGTTTATCGATAACTTGGCGGATGCCATTATCAGGTTGGAGACAAGGATAGAGCAAACAGAAGAGTCTATCAAGCTGGCGGCAACGAAGGATTATGTGGATGAGGAAACAGGTAAGGTGTATACCAAGTATGATTCTCAATTGAATATTACCGCTGGGCAAATATCGGCCATATCAACGAGGGTGGATAATATAAGGAATGAGATAGACACGGCGGGATGGATCAACACTACGCAGGGAAATACGTTGTTCGCCGCCAAGAGCTTGGAGAACGGCGATAATATCATATCGTATATCAACCAGACGGCAACGACAACCACCATTAAATCGAATAGGATCAACCTTGTGGGAGCCGTTACCTATTCAGATTTAGACTCCTCTTTACAGGATAAGGTGGATGCGGCTGGCGGGGATGCATTGGATAAAGCCTTGGAAGCCTATGAGAAAGCTTCTGATGCCTATAGCATAGCGAATAGCGCAGACTCAACTGCTTCATCGGCTTATAGCAGGGCGACTACAGCCATTACAGACGCCACAAATGCTTTAAATGCGGCGAAGGAAGCCAATACATCGGTCGAGTTACTTCCCGGTTGGGTCAAAGAGAATGACATTATTAAAGCATTGGAAGATAAGACAATCATCGTTAATGGGTATATCGCTACTTCTATGATTGATGTGAATAATTTGTATGCTAAGAAGTTGGCGGCAACAGAGGGGACTATTGGAGCCTTTAAGATAATGTCCTATAAAAGCCTTGAGACAGATGATGCCGACGCTTTTATTCGCATGCACGAGGCTGGACAAGTTTTTACCTTTATATATGCCGGGCATGTAGAATCTCATTCCGGAAAAGGGGCGGCTTTGATTGGAATAGCGGATAATAGTGATTCCATGGCATTGTATACAGAAGGAGATATAACGTTTAAGGGTTTAAGTACGACGGCAGAAAGTTCCTACTGGAAGCCTTTATTAATACATACAAATACTGGAGAGATAAGAAGAAGTTCCTAATATAAAAATAATAATTATGAAAGTGAATTTTCACATAGCATTTAAGAATTCTCAAGGCGAAGAAGCCTTTGAGTGGGTACCTGCCGGAGAGAAAAAGGAGAAACGTTATCAAATGATAGACGAGGTCCTTTGCCAAGGATTATTTGATGGCAAATATATCCACATGACAGGGCGTGATGAAGATGATTCGCGTAGCAAGTTACAAGCATTTGAGCTGTATCTGAAGCTAAGGCAAGCTAACGGAGAATTGGATATAACAATCGAGGAGGCTACATTGATCAAAAAAGTGGCGTTACTCTTACCTCCTGGAGCGTATGGGCAAATTTATAACATTATAGAAAGGGGAAATTAACATGGCACTATCAACATTATCATCTGTATTGAGAAGCAAATACAAAAACACGGTAGGAGATTATGATATCTCCTATGAGACAACACGGAATGCGGGCGAAAAGGTAACAGAGGTATTGGCCTCGGTCAAAAAAGGAGAGCTTAGGTTCGGTTATGTAAACATTGTGGACAAAGGCAGGAAATCGATAGTCTTGGAAGATGGAGTCTCGGACGAAGACTGCAAGGCTATATTGTCAACCGTGATAGACGATGCGGCAAATATTTTCCTTAAACAAGAATAACATACGATAATATGGCTGTAGGGGATCTTACATTGTCTTCCGGCTTTACTCTAACGCCCGAGGATTTACGTGCGATCGCCGCTGAGAGTAAAAAGATCTTAGCGGAGGAGTCCAAGGATTTAAGTCAGTTCAAGGAGATTGACTCTATATCCTCCGTGTCATCTTTGCCCGGTATTTCCGCTAAGGAGGAATTAGTGAGAGTCCCCATGGCTATACTTAAGGGACTTGACGGTAGGGAGATAGAACTAGCCTCTTCGTCTACGGATATCCAATGGAGGTATGTTGGAAATCCCGGATGGAATGTGTTGGTGGAATTATCCTTGCTAACCGGTCCGAAGGGAACTCCGGGAGATCCTCCGGTCGTCTCTATCGGTACGGTCTCCACCCTTCCTTTTAATAGCTCGGCAACGGCTGGCTTTGTCTTGAGAGGGGAGACCCCAGAAGGTGTACCTATTTATGCTTTGGATTTAGGTATCCCACAAGGCAAGCCCGGCCAAGACGGAAATGGGGCGGGGAACGTGTTTGTCCCTACGGATAATATCATAGCCGATAGATATTATATTTTTAAATCCTCCGTTGATAAAAGCGCAAACGGGGATTTTATCGAATTGGACAGCCTTGCCTTTGGTGTAGGTCAAAACTACTCGGGTTACAAGAACGCCGAGATATTCAATGACTATGAGAATAACAAGGCGGCAGGAAATTACGCCCACGCAGAGGGTATGAATACCAACGCTACCGGTCCTAGGGCGCATGCGGAGGGTTACAAAACGAATGTGTTCGCTAGCGAGGGTCACGCCGAGGGCAGGGGAACATGGTGCTTAGGAGCGCAATCGCATGTAGAGGGATTATATTCTTATTGTTTAGGGGATGGTTCGCATGTAGAAGGAGGATCAATAGGCACCCAGCCTTATTTTATTGAAAATACCGTAGGAGGTATAGAGGATCGGCCTATTTTTGATACAGAAGGGGAGGCTTTAAGGACTTTCATAGAAGATTATGGAACCTATAACTCTGAGAATATTGAGCACTCGTTAAGCTTTGACGCTGTATCTCTACTAGAGAGGTTTGCCCTAAACATGTCAATTGGTAGCCGAAGCCACCTCGAGGGATGTAACAATTTTATTTGTGATAACACAAGCCATGTAGAAGGATATAATAATATATGTGGTGATTTGTATTATTCGCATAGTGCACCAATTGTACATAAGGCAAATCATGTGGAAGGATACAATAATGTTCTGTTTTCGGGAAGAAAATATATAGATCAAAACTTCTGTGTTCACATCGAGGGGTATAACAATAAGGTTTATAGAGGATGTTCTTTCTCGCATATAGGAGGAAAAGATTGTGTTATGAGCGAAGGCTCTTCTTCTTCTTTTTGCCATGGAGATCATTTGCTTATAGAGTCAAGTTATGGGGTTTCTTTTGGTCGTTATAATGAGCCGATATTAAATGGGGAAAAAGTTTTATTTTCTTATGGGATAGGAAATGGTCCAAATAATCGAAAAAATGCCTTGTCCATATTGGAGGATGGAACGGTCAGTATTCCTAGTATAGAAGATAAAATAAATAATTCTATCGATTCTAATTTTTTATATTTAAATGATAAATTAAATGATAACAACAAAGAACTTAGGGCTATCATGGATGAGCAATCTAATCAGATAAGAGACTTATTAGAATTGCTTCAATCTGGCATTGAAGGGGTAAAGGCCTTCATCGCTGGTAGCGTATTAGTGTTTACTAACAATATAAAGACGGAAGTGCTAAAAGATATTCTTTTTATTTCCGATTCTCAAGTTGTAGCGGAAAATGAAGTCTTGATAATAAAATAAAGATATGGGAACAATAAAAAAAATAAACGTAAATGGAATAGAGTATGATTTGGCTGGTTCCGGTGGAGCCATGATAAATGTTACTTATTCAGAATTAGTATCATTAATTGGTAGTAGTTCTCTTGTCCAAGGAAATAAATATAGGATAACGGATTATGTGACAGAATTTAAGTCTTGGAAGTCCGCCGGTCACCAATTCGATATTGTGGTCGAAGCTATCACGGAAGATAGGATATCGGATAAGGCATCTGCCATGTTACATGATGGAGATATTTATTTCAAAAACAGTCGGTTGTCCGCTTGGCAGATATGGTATGATATTAATAATGATACCAGTCTGTTTCATGAGGCTAAAGAAGGAGGCAAGGGTTCGATATATAGAATGATAGATGAGTTTGGAAATGATGTGTTTTATGATTTCAAGAATCTTTTAACACCAATGACATCAGAAGACAATCCAAACATATCAAGCGATACGCTAGATTTTTATACATTTTCGGTCAAGGATGGTTCCACCGTTAAGGATGCCTCGCTCGGCTTAGATAAAGTCAGTGTTTTTAATAATAAGATAACAATAACAAAAAGCCTTAACAAGGTTCCCTCCATATTTAAGAACTCTGTTATCTCAATAGATAAGCCCTTGATTGGAGGTCAGATTTACAATAATGTAATATCAGGAGGGCTTCGTGTATTGTGTAACAATATGGGAGATGTCAATTCGAACATAATATCTACGTATTGCAACGTGATAAAAAAGAACCTCTCATCTTTTTATAAGAATACTATAACAATGACATCTACTAGTGTGAATATAAACGGGGTTATTATTGGATGCTCCTTGATTGGAAATTTTTCGAATGTAACGGTTGAGGGTGATATTGGTTACAGCTTTATCACGGCAGATGGCTCCTTAGTGAAAACGATCAATCCTTTTACCCTTGGATAATATGGAAACTATCCGCATAGGCAACGACATATCCGTCCAGTGGACGATATTGCACGATAATGTTCCCGAACCACTTGAGGGACGGGATTTGAAGGTGATCTTGTCAAACTCATTCGAGAGGATAGAGATAAAGGATTTCCTCCTTGTCGGTAACGTCATAAGATTCTCTTATCACGGGAAGGATCAGGTACATTGCGGGGTTTACACGTTGACGTTATTCGAGAATTATAAGAAAGATGGCATGATGGCCGTTGACGCTTGCGAGGCGTTCAAGCTCATACCGAGATCATGCGGGAAGACTGACGAACAGTCTTGCTCGAATCTGAAAGTGTCCACGGTGGATGTCAGCTCATCTTTTGATATATTGAATAACCCCAAGAACACCCTCGTGTCCGACTCAATCCATAGGATCGAGGCCATTACGCAAGAGGAGTATGACAAGATCGAGACCCCTAATCCAAACATCTTATATGTAATACTATGATTCTGAGCGGGGCGATAGATATAAAGTTTAACGGAGCGGACGTAAAGAAAATCTATCTGGGACGAGATACGGTATGGACTAGGGAAGCGCATTTGATCGTTACCCCAACGGCTATATGGCTACAAAGGAGTAATGGTTTTGAAGCGGATGTGAATATAATATCAAACGTTTTATGGGACGTCGAATAGTAAATAATTAATAAAAAATTTTAGAAGTATGGCAAAACCTAGTTGGTTGACAGTAAGCCCGATGTCTGGATCGGGTAATGATACGCTGAGGAATACAGCGACGGTGTATAAGGGGAGAAAGACGAGATCTGGGACCGCAACGGTTACCGGATCCGGTGTGGCGCAACCCAAGACTTATAAGGTGACGCAAGAGGCGGAACCCGAGTATATATCCATAGATAACGGGTCGTCGATGGCGGCAGATAAGACAGGAGGAAAAGTCACTGTCAATGGGAAATCCAATTCTGCCGCCTTGTCATTCGCGTGGGTGGGAGAAGCGAAGGAGGCGACGATCTCCTCCCAGTATACCGCAGGTGGTAAACCCACTAATAATACGGAGGCGATCGAAGGAGATCCGGGAGCGACAGGCGAGGTGGTATGGTCTGTGGATCTGACCTTGCCGGCCAATACCACGATAGAGCAGATAGACAGGACCCTGAAGGTATCCAACGGTAGCACCGTTCAGCAGCAGATCGTGATTGAGCAAACAGCCGGAGACGCTAACTTGTCGTTAAGCGAGACAGATATAACGATCCCTGCGGATGGAAGCGCTGTTACCGTTCTTGTTACCTCCAATACGCAATGGACGGTATCTTGACCCCTGCCCGGTATGGAGAAAGTGATACCATGGGGCGTAGGTGGAGGGAATCTCCACCTTGCCTATACAGGGCAAGATAATGGCGAGATCGTCATCACGAGTGACACGGAGAATTATACGGGGACAGAGCGGTACGAAGTATTGACCGTGGCGACCGGAAACGGAGCGGTCAAAAAGCGGCTTACGGTACGTCAGCCTAGTCGCAAGGCTTACGTTGACGGAAATATATTGGTGTTTACCCTTGCGGCGAATGTCTCGGTATCGGGAGGTAATTTGGTGATCGAGGATACGGGGATATCGGTAAGGGATGATGTAATATTTATTTGATAAAAAAGGATCGGAAGAATGGATTGGACGATGATGTTAACCGCCGTATTAACCTTTGTTGGAGGAGGTGGTCTTGGAGCAGTGCTGATGTATCCGCAAAAGAGGAAATCGGCCGAGTTGGAGAATGAGACGAAAGCGAGTGAGCAATGGAAGGAATTGTATATCAAAAGTCAGGAGGAAAAGAAAGGTTTGAGCAATCTTATAGATAAACTATACGACGATCAGGGACATTTTCGTGACGAGAATAACCGTCTTACAACCCAGATAGCGGTATACAAAGTACTTAAATGCAGAGATTTGAAATGTACCAATAGGAATCCTCCTATCGAGAACAATATAAATAGTGAGGATAAGGAGGATAAAGATTGCGATAAAGAAGGCTCCCCAGATCCAAAAGGATAGGGGAGCCGGATAAATTTTAGCTTCCTGTCTTTCGCAAGGGAGGATAGCAAGGTTAACAAAGCGTCACAAATATACGAATAAAATCAAATAACAATGGCAGAGAAAAAATTACCTAGAGGGTTGCGAAACTGCAACCCCGGAAACATTCGGATCAATAGTGATCTCTTTCAAGGCGAGATACGACCTAGCAAGGACAAGTCGTTTAAGCAGTTCGAGACGATGGCCTATGGATACAGGTCGGTATTCCGTATCCTATCTAATTATCGCAAGAACTACGGACTGGATACGATCCGCAAAATGATAGGTCGCTGGGCGCCGGAAAACGAGAATGATACGGACGCTTACGTTAAGGCCGTATCCGATTACGCCGGTATCCCGGCTGATGATCCTATCAACATCAACGATCGTGAGCAGATGATCCGAATAGTAGCGGGGATGAGCAAGGTCGAGAACGGTAGGGAGGCCGAAATGTCGGACGTTATAGCTGGATGGAATTTACTTTAACAATAACAAGACCTAATGCTGTAGAGGTAAGCGTAAAATAAAATGGTAACTAAAAACATGACATTTGGAGAAGCTTTAGAGGCTATCAAAAAAGGAGAGTTGGTTTGTCGTGAAGGATGGAATGGGAAAGGCATTTTTATTTTTCAGCGTCCTGAAGATTGTCTGTCTACGGATATGGTCGTGAATAAGGTTAAATCCCTACCTGATGCTGTCAAGAAATGGGTTGCTAGTAAATATGGAGACTCGGAAACGGACAAGATCAAGTTCACGGCTTATTTGTGTATGAAAGCCGCTGATGATACTATCGTAAATGGCTGGTTGGCATCTCAAACGGATATGCTAGCTACGGATTGGATGATCGTTCGATAGATGAAACCGTGGCATATCATATTAATACTAGTGTGCTTGGTAGCCAGTTTCACGGCTGGCTACCATATCCGGGGGGATGTGACTGATAAAGTCGTGTCTAAATCTGATACCGTATTAATAACCGACACGATCCATGACAGTATCCCGTATCCTGTTTACGAGACATTGGTGCGGACGATACCAGAGCCTTTTCCTGTCTACATTACATTAGACGGTGACACGATTAAGGAACCTATATATGTCCCGGTGCCGATAACCAGCAAGGAGTACAAGACGGATGATTACCGGCTGTCAATATCCGGCTATAAGCCTAATCTTGATTACATCGAGGTTTATAGAAGGACTGAGTATATAACCAAGACGATCTCCCCCCGTAGATGGGGAATCGGTGCGATAGCCGGTTATGGGATCGGAAAGCATGGCTTGTCACCCTATGTCGGGATAGGCGGGTTTTATAGAATTTGGTGAGGCTTCCATGGCTCACGCCCGAGAAACCTCTGATAATAGAATGAATGCGTTATATGAATAACAAGGGCTGACGTTTTTTGTTCATGATTAATTTAATATTAGTTTGATGGTGACTTCGTGAGAACGAACCGGAAAGGGAAGATAAAGAAAAAAGAATCTTCCCTAAATAATCGGATCGGAAGTTTGATTATTTTTTCATGCCACGCACGACGGGAAGATTCTTATAAGTCTTTCTGCCGTGCATTTTTTGTGCCCGGCTTTGATAGTAAAACAAACCACGAAATAAAAAGTTTATGAATTATGAATAAGGTGGAAATTTTTTACAAAAAAGTGATAGAGGCAGTCTGCAAGGAGTGCGGAACCGATCCGGTAATGATGTTTAGCAACAACAAGGAGAAGAACGTTGACGCTAGGGGAGTGGCTATAACCATACTGGCCGATCGCAAGTTGAGCGACAATATCATATCCGATCTGACGGGAATGACGAGGCAAGCCGTGAACCGGATGCGTAACTTGTACCCGGACAGGATAAGGAGGAGTTATTTCCTGAGAGGAGTATTAGAAAGCGTGAAGGAAAAATTAGCTATAGAAAATCCTCTATATTCGTGAACTTTTTTGACCTTAAAATAGTTGTATATACGAAATGATAGAAAAATAGTTATCGTTTTGTTTGGAGATAGTAGAATTATAGTTACCTTTGCCCCTGTCAAACCTTCGTTGTTTGTTATCTTTTTTTATAATTAAAAAAGAAAGGAGGCCAAATGGTAATGAGAGTCAAGGATGTTATATCCTTACTTGAAGAAAACGGATGGTGTTTTGTCCGGATGCGTGGAGATCATAGGATTTACTATAGGAAAGGAGCCAGAAGACCCATAGTAATTCCGGGTAATCTCAACGATGATCTAAAGGAAGGGACGTTGAATTCCGTTTTAAGGGAGGCAGGACTTAAATAGTCCTGCTTATGCCGCCTCCAGAAAACTTTTGAATTAATACATGAAAAACATAAAAAGAAAAAAAGACAAAAATGTATGCACACACTAAGAGTTATCATTGAACGGGCCGACAATAATTACTCGGCTTATATTGATGGTTTGGACGGTATAATAGCTACCGGTAAAACTATTGATGAGATAAAAATGGGTATGATAGAATCTATTGATACCTTTGTTTCGGAATGTGAGGAGCTAGGCTGTGATATTCCGGAAGAGTTGCAAGGTGATTACGAGTTGGTGTTTAAAATGGATGTACGGTCTTTGTTGGAATTTTATTCTGGCATATTTTCAAAGGCTGGTTTAGAACGTATTACAGGGATAAATCAAAAACAATTATGGCATTATGCTTCTGGAGGAAGAAATCCTAGACCCGAACAAAGCTTAAAATTGGAAAAAGCCTTGCATAAATTAGGAGAAGAGCTCCTTTCCATATCATTATAAAGCCTCCCTTAAAAGGTAAAAGCGTCGTCAACACAAATTGGCGGCGCTTTTTTTGTCTCATCCCCTTCCGCAAAGAACTAGCAACAACCTCGCAATAAGCTAGCAAGGAGATATTTATTTAGCAGAGCACTTCTCATGATTTTTGTCGTGTCCGGTAATGGTGCCGGATTAACGACAAAAATTAAAGATAATGGATAGAAATTATTTTATCGGTACTCCCGAAGGAGGTAATTCCGGTGGAAGTAAGTTTGACATCATGGCCTTTCTCCCGAGCTTGATGGGTGGCGGTGGAAAATCATTGGACCCCAATTTGGTAGCGGCTTTGATGAACAATAAGGGCAATCAAGACGCTTGGGGCGGTGGTGGTTGCTGGTGGATCTGGATCATCCTCCTGTTCTTCGTATGGGGAGGCTGGGGTGGCAACGGCTTCGGCAACAACGGGGCTAACGGATTACCGGCTCAATTGAACAATGACGCTGGTCGTGAATTGTTGATGAACGCTATCCAAGGAAACGGAACGGCTATCAGCCAATTGTCATCTTCCTTGAATTGCTCAACCCAACAATTACAAAACGCTATCTGCCAGATCCAAGGACAGATCCAGAGCGTGGGTAACCAAGTAGGCATGAGTTCCCAACAAATCATTAACGCCGTCCAAAGTGGTAACAATCAATTATTGAGCCAGATCGCCGAGTGCTGCTGCACGGTTAACAACAACATCACTAAGATGGGCTACGAGAACCAATTGGCTAGCTGCAACCAGACAAACACGCTGGTGAATACGATGAACAACAACACGTTGACTCTCCGTGACTCAGGTCTGCAGAACACCCGTGATATCATCAACGAGGTTCGTGATTTCAAGAACTTGTATCAACAAGACAAGATGGATCGCTTGACGGCGGAGAACCTAGCCTTGAAAGGACAGATCTCCCAAAGCAACCAGAACGCCTATTTCGCCGCTACTCTACAGGCGCAGACCGCCCCTCTAGGTAACGCCTTGGGTGATTTGAGCTCAAGATTGGCCAAGATCGAGTGTAACCAGCCGGAGGTGGCAAAGGTTCCTTACTCCCCCGTGGTAGGCATACCCACTTGCGTGGCCGCCCAGTACGGATTAGGCCTAGGTCTCGGTAACTGGGGAAACTTCGGCAACGGATGGGGATAATGAGTTAATAACCTAAAAATAAAGAGTTATGGCATTCATTAGTCCTTTCATAATGGCGAACAAGAACGGTATCCCACGTTTGGAGAGCACGGGCGTTACGGTCGGGACGACCAACGTTCGTTTCTCCTTCCGCAATCACCCGTTCCTGTCAGCCCCGTTTAGCGGGTTGATCTTGTTCCGTCTGGCCCAGCCTATCCCGGCTGGTACTACCGGGACGTTGCCGGTAGTGTTTGACACGAACGGCTCCACGCAGGCGCTAACGACCATTAACGGCGCAGATGTCACGGCATCCGATATAACCGGCACCGGAATCTACTTGTGTTACTATGAGTCGGGCAATAATACGCTCCAGATAATGACGGGAGTGGTGTGATAGAGTATCAACGAGAGACCGGAGCGATCCGGCTCTCATAAAAACCAAGAAATATGTTCAAGAATCAGAGACAAGGGAATCCTTTATATATCCTTCATAAGGGGAATACGCCGTTTTGTGAGGTTGGAAGCATAGTCAGCGTGTCCCCTCCGAGACCGGAGAATCCAAATTTCAATATGTATGGTCCGCAAGCTAAAATCGTGGTGGACATAAAGGCCAAGGTAGGTGAGGACAACGTCAGCTTCTCCAACGTCTTGTCCGACGTTACCATTACGGATTACCCCACTACAAACGGGGAGAAACTGGTTGTGTCATGCGATCTAGGTGCCCTGAATACGGAGATCAACGCCATGATGCAGCAAAGCCGACAGGCACTTGACAGCATCGATTACCATAAATCCGTGATTGAGGGGTGCGAGAAGATGCTGGTAATACTGAACCCAGAGTTTGCCCGGGAGAAGGAGAGGGAGAGTGAGATCGCTAACATGAGAAACGAGATGTCCGATCTGAAGGAGGCTAACGCAAGGTTGGTTGCCATGATGGAGCAACTTGTCGGTTCCGTGAACGGTAATAATAACAAGAATAAAAAAACAGAGTGATATGGGAACATATAGCAGAAAACTGAGAGAGCTGATCGAGGAATTCGACGCCATGGAAGACGAGGATATGTTAGAACTGGCGAAGGAGGCCTATAAGCTTGGATGTAAGGAAGGAAAGCGGAAGGCCATGGAAGGCTATGGCAACCGCATGGAGGAAGACGAAGACGATGAGTTCGAGGACGACGACGAGTTCCGTGAGATGTGGGAGCGTGGCGGCTACGGTAACCGTGGCGGCGGTCGTGGATCATCCGGTGGCGGTTATGGCAATCGCCGTGGGGTGCCGGGCACCGGACGCTACTCGAGACGATATCGTAGATAACCATGAGGGGGGACCGGTTTCCCCCTCCTAAAAAACAGAGGAATATGAGACTAGATATGTATGATGATTTCCCTTCCGGGATGCGATCCTACCTGAAGGCGTATGGCTGGCATTTTTCCAAGGCCATGTGCGATTGGGCCGTATCCATGATGGAGAAGGAGGACGGAAACGGGAAGAAGGTCAAGATAACCCCTTTCACCAAGGAGCAGGTGGATGAGATGCTGAAGAAGTATAGCGTTGACGTGAAGAAAAAGGGTGGATACGATTATGTTTACGCCGCCAACATGTGCAAGGCCGATTACCTTGGCTCCTCCGTGCCTAACGAGCAGTACGCCGCTCTTTATGTCAAGAACGTCTGCGACGATCCGGACGCTTACGACGGGATAGTGTTCACCCGGTTCTACGCTGATTGCATCGGGTCCGGCACGCCTATAATCTGGGAGGAGATGATGTGATGGGAGGCTGGGGCTACATACTGAGGATATTGAAGGGAGAGTCCCCCAAGGACGTGCTGGCGAGTATGCCGGAGAAGGATTTTGACAAGGTATCCGAGGTGGTGGGCAATCTCAAGGCAACCAATCTCACCCGGCAACAAAGGAGGAGGATAGAGCGGGAGTTCAAGACGGTAAGGAGATGATACGACGGGATTACCATATCAAGAGATACGATTGGGTGATCCACGTGCTGTATAACGTCACCTGCTCGAGGACATCCGATATCATAGCCCTATTGAGGAGGGTCGGTTGCCCGGAAAGCAAGATACGGGAGGCTTATGGCAACGTAGGCTCCTGCAAGCTGGACGTGGGACTTACTTATTCCAACTACCGGCGAAGGGAATCCGTCATGGTGATAGGCCGGACCTCGTCCTATAAGGAGTTCGCCAATTCCCTGTTCCATGAGTGCCGCCATTTGACGGATCATATGTCCTTGGCCTTGGATATGGAGATCGGAGGGGAGCCTATCGCTTACTTGGCTGGCGATATAGGAGCCTTGATGTCCGATGAGATAAGGATGTTCATCTGCGATTGCCATCGTCACAGGAACGATATAAACGATGAGTTATGGGAAAGAAAAAAGAAGATAAAAAGAAAAAGGAATCCGTAAGACGGGAGATAGACCGCCTCACGGATTCCTTGGATTTCGAGCCTGTCAACTTCTATGAGGTGATGGCTCGGATACGGCACTTGATGTGCCTGTTATGATTTGGTTTCTTGCGCCTTAAAGTTATAGACTGGTCTTATAACATCTATAATTTCGACAGTATCCGTAATTGCATCCATGATCTCTTCCATGGACTTGTACGCTTGTGGGGCCTCGTCTATTGTGGCCTTACTTACAGAAGTTGTGTATATTCCATTCATGGATTCTTGGTATTCCTCCATGCTGAGTAACTCCTTTGCCTTGTTCCGACTCATCAAACGTCCGGCCCCGTGCGGCGCTGAATAGTTCCAGTCGGGATTTCCTTTCCCGATACAGATAAGAGATCCATCACGCATATTGATAGGAATGAGTAACTTTTCTCCAATCTCGGCGCTTACAGCGCCCTTTCTAAGGATCATACATTTAAAATCAATGTAGTTATGTATGGTTTCAAACCTGCTTTCCTCTTTAAATCCCATTCCTTTGATGATAATAGCCGCCATGGTAGCACGGTTGAGCATCGCAAAACGTTGTACTATTGCCATGTCATTAATATAGTCGTGAAAATCACTACCTGAAAGATGCGCTAGCTCTTTGTCCTTACCGGGAATAGAAATGTTCTTAATCGCTTCCTGAATATCCCTTTCCCTACCTTCTGCTTTCAATCTGGCAATAGTATTACGTACCTCTATCGCCCGATCACTTTCTGTATTTGCAGCCAAATTTTGATAGTGCTTACAAACATCGCCTCCCAGCTTTCTACTGCCAGAGTGAATAACCAAATAGTACCTATGGTTTCTTTCTGAATAGTCCACCTCTATAAAATGATTACCGCCTCCAAGCGTACCGAGTGATAGATAAGCCCTATTTAAATCTACTTGCTTCGCACATCGTAGGTTTGAAAAATCAAAATTCTCCTTTTGGGTGTCATGTATATCAAACCCATTGGGAACCATTTCCCTTATAACGGAATCCAATTTCTCACAGTCTATGGATTGATCTGCCAATTCCACGGTAAGCATACCGCAACCAATATCCACCCCAACTAAATTTGGGGTTACCTTATCGGTTATTGTCATTGTAGTACCGACAGTACATCCCTTACCAGCATGGCTATCTGGCATTATTCTAATAACTGAATTCTGATAAGCCTCATAGTTTGCGAGTCTTTTAACTTGCTCATAAGCTTCATATTCAAATGTCTCGGCGAATACTTTCACCTCGTTTCCTGTGTCCGATTTTATAATTCTCATAAAAAATATTTTTTGCAAATAAACAATAAAAGTTTAAATAAACTCATGGATTCTTTGATTTGATTAACCCATTAAGTATCTTGGTCGCCAATAACGGATCTTTATCCATTAAAATGTTCCATGCTTTTATTCCGGGTTTCACCCTAGAATAATGATGTAGCACTATATTGTTGGCTTTATCCAGTCTTCCGGTTCCATATATCCATAACATCCCGGGATATAACTGGAAGTTTTTCATTATCTTCTTTGCTTGTCTTAATCTCATGATTTCAATTTATTTATTATTTAATGATTATATAGTCCCCGCAATCTTCAATATACTTTATTCCGGCACTATCAAGAGTATTCTCTATGTCCACTTGGCACAGGCAAGATTCCGGTATGATATTGTCATACCCTTCCGCTGGGATCATTTTCGTGATTTGCGGGAAATGATCCTCTAGTTGTTTAGGGGATTGTATTTCTACATCCCCGTCGTAAATAAGTACGCACATGTTATTAGAGGTTAAATTATCGCTGTTTGAAAATCTGGAGTATCATTTATATTGAGGCTATTCACGATATCTACTCCGCACCAGTCTTCTGGATCACCATTCTTTTCACCATCCACAGATACATAACCGATACCCTCTATCATGTTTTCTGTGCCGAATGCAGTGATGTACCATGCTATCTGCCGGAGCATATCTTCTTCACTAGCACCGTCCTCTATCGCATCTCTATAACTTTCAAGTGCAGATTTAAACTCTTCTGATTCCGGATCATAGGTCATACTGATTGTAGTACTAACCTCTATATCTATTTGTTTCATGATTTTTTAATTATAATGTTATTACTTGTTCGTAGGTGAGCGTCCCCTTATACCCTCTGGCCTTCAATTCCTCGATAAGCTCCCTTGGCTTGAATTTTGCCAGATCCGGATTGGTGAACACTTTCGTCAATCCCCCCCTTCTTCTCTCTGTATCGGTCTTCTTAGAGGCGTTATAGGCTTTTATACAAGCCTTGCAGTAGCAGCGAAGCCCATCCTCCGCTGATCTGTCCTTATAAAAGTTATCTATCGACAATTCCTTGCCACATTTTCTACATATCTTAGTCTCCATGATTAGATGTTTTAATTTGTACTTTGATTGTGCTATTCATGATCTCTTAATTATGAGCCTTACATTAAGGCTCGGTTAATACTATTCCTCAGATCGAGTATAGGCATCCAATGGGTAACACAAATTTTATCACCATTAGTATCATACCATTCATTACATTCTCTGCAATACCAACCCTGTTGTAAGTATTTAAAATAATCAGTACACCAGCAGCCAGTTATTACCAGATCTTCATCATCAGGTAACTTATCTTTTGTGCTTATCCACGGGAATTGCTTTGCCTGCCATTCGGCACCTGCAATAAATCCCTGATAATACGCAGGGAATGCACTACCGCTACTCCTGCTTTCAGCGAAGAGATGAGCCGCTTCCTCTACCGTCTGTCTCTTATCAATATCTCTTTCCATGATTTTAAATAATATTTAAATATTGCTAACCACACATTGTTAGTACACGGTAAACCTGTATATTTGCATTGCGTTTGGTTGGAACATTAACACCTCCAATCTGGTGAACTGTCATTCACCTCCTTGTCCTATCTCCCTTGTCCGAGAAAAGACACAAGCCCATTGTCCTGTAACTTTGGGCTTTTTTTAGTTTCGCTTGACAGGGCGTAGCTAAATATAGCTTGACGATGCAGGTCGTCAGGCAAATCGGAAAGGAGGTGTTTAATGTGGAAGACCAAACGCGCGAAGACAGCAAGACTCGTATTTTCTGTCGCTACATAGTAAAGAATGGTAAGAGAATCTATCCTAAGACCTCTCGTTACTTCTCTTTCTTGGTGAGCGATAAAAAGTAAGCCTAGCTGTTTTTTAGGAGATGTGCAGGCATCTCCTTCCTTTATTAGTCTATAAGCGTTACCTTAATCATTTGATCCTCCTTTCTCTAATATATCCTCACAAGCTCTACTATCGCACCTTACCGGCTTTTGATGGAAGGCGCACCAAGCTTCCCCGTTAGCGTCTTCATACTCGATAAGTCGGCAATCGCCGCATTTATCTGTTAGGAATTTCTTGTCAAGGTATCCTTCCTTGATAAGCCATTTAATCATATTCACAACAGCATCTAAGACATTATTTTCCATAACCTCGTGCTTGCAGTCGTATCCCAGTTCTGTGTATTGGATGAACCAATACACGCTATCTTTTGTGATTTCCAAGCTTAAATCGGGGCGGTTGCGTTGTGAAATCGTGGCAGGAAGCATGTCTATCATCTTGGATAGAGACCAAGCGGGACAATCGTCTTGATATGAATGATCGTAATCAGGGCTATCTCTAAGAAGTACACTTTCTGTCAAAGTGCATGTCTCTCCGTATACATTATAGAAAAACTTTCCTTTTTCGTCTTTACGGATATCCTCCCATGGTGCTATATTGCTTTCATCGTCAACATATAGTAAAACCATGTCCGCCGTCTCCGGTCTTATCCCGGCCTCTAATAGCCGGGATGATTGTTCTTTATTCGTACAAATTTGATTCATATTATAATTCGTTGTTAAAATATTTCTTATTATCTATATCTTCCCTCAATTTTTCGATGTAAGAAAAATACCATTCACGTGTTTTCTCCTTGTCATTCCCTACGTATAATAAACCAAAAGGGTCGTACTCTATAAACTCCTCGGTCTTGCAGAAAGGGCAGGGGACATCCCCGCCTATGGTCAATCCCCCAACCTCGCTATCATATGAGTCAAGATCCCATAGATAGCCGTCACAGCATATTGCGTCTGGATAAGATGCACCGAAAAAGGGAAACTCGGGACATTGTTTTATTTTCTCTTCCATATCTACCCCTCCTGTATTATGACATCCCCATCCTTATCCGTGAACACGTCCACTAAATCGTAGTAATATTCCTTATCCGACGTGCGGATCATTACCTCCGCTTCCGGGTCTTGCTCTTGGAGAAGAGCGATTAGTTCTTTATTTCTCATATCAATTTGGATTAAATAGTTAATTACCCGGCTTTCTCAAAAGCCTTATTGAACACCCTCGGATCAAGTATAGCGTTCGTTATCGCCGTGAACGCCTTCACGATCTCGGGCTGCTCATTTAAGTTTATTTTCACGTCCTTCCCGGTGACCTCGCTTGATAACCGGTCACTTAGGAACTCTACCCTGCCCAAATCTAGATAGGACAGGGGATTGTACGCCAACGGGACGATCCCCCGCATCCTTTCGCCGAAATCGTATATCGTGATCCTAGACATCTGCGCAATCATGTTTATCGTGGATGACAAGGATGCTATCCTGTTCGCCGAACCGGATACCCCGTGATCCAGCAATATCTGGCTGATCGTGTAGTAATACCGGTCTATATGAGGCTGCACGTCCTCCTCCATGCTTTGCGTTATCTCGGCGAACGCCTCCTTGTTGGCCTTGGCTATCCGGAAGATGTTGGTGTTATAAGCGTTTATCCCCCTCTCGATAGCGTTGGCCGTCCGTTTTGCGTTATGCCTGTAGTGCTCGCTATTCCTTATGGCCTCCATGAGTGATACCGTGTAGTTATACACTTGGTCGTTCAAGAAAAGCACCATGTAGGTTAGCGAGGTGACAAGGCCGTTCGTGTCCTTGTCGATCTCTTCCCAATCGTTGTATTGCTTCATGACTTATTTATCGAATTTGATTTGGTACAGGTGGAAACAATTCTCGTGCAGGTTAACAAATTCCTTACGTGGAGGGAATATCTGAGCTACCTGCATGCTGTCCGGCATAAACTTGTATCGTATCTCTTTCAGTTCGTAATATCCGAGCGTGTGATTGGCTGATACGGACAGATGCCATTCACCCATTTCCTTATTTATGAGAATATCCTTTCCTTTGTAGGTGAACATACCCGTCTCGTAGACTCCGTACTCATCCTCGATATGCTCATATATGAAATCGATCGGAAGCATCGTAAATGCCATTGGTAATGGCCGTTTATATTTCTTCAATTCCTCATTTGTCATTTTCTCTGTTTTTTAATTTATCTCATCATAGATGAATGCAGTTTTCAACTATGATGAATGTCTTTCTTTAGAAAACTAAGTATATGTTGTATAACCTTGATAGTCCATCCATTGCCCAACAAACGGTATATCTGCGTATCAGAGCAATCCCATTTGTACCAATCAGGAACGGTTTGTAGCCTAGAGCACTCGATCGGGGTCAATCTGCGGATAGATAATGTCTCCACTAGGGTCATGCCATTAGCTTGTGATCCTTTATATGAGGAGGCCAGTAATGAGTTCGATTTTCCGTCTTGATCTTTCAAGTTTCTTTCTTGTCGTACACTAAGTATGGCATGGTTTCTTCCGCTTATCTCGGCTAACAAGGCCGGACATTGTCCATTCGCATCATATACCCTGTTTTGTTGATATGGCTGGATACCCCCGCTTTCCTTACTCTCATTTAACTGGATAATCCTATGGAGCACATTGTTCTGTTCCCATGCGTTTGACGATAAGGTTGGTGCCTTGCCATGGAAAACATTACCCTTATTATTGCCCCTAGGTCTTTGCAGGATCAGGTCCATATCCGAATGGTTCCCTGATCCATGGCCTCCAGCTAAGAGACATGAGGCTTTGGTTTGATCTCTCCTTAACGAACCAAAAGTATTGATGATTTGGTAATTATGCCTAGAATCAATGGATCTCCCGGTCGAACTTCTTTGGCATGTTGCCTTCCCGTTTACCGAGATAAAGGTCCCGGTGTTATTGCATGTGCCAACGGCCATCAAGGAGACCGCTTTATCCCCGTCGATCTGGGTGAATCGTTTCTCCATATGTTTATCGTTTGAGATATACCTAATGGCCTTCTCGCTCAGGTAATATTTCTCGTCAACCTCTTCCTCCAAGATATCCCTTAACAATATACCCTCGTCCTTTGGCTGCGGTATGTCGGAGTGGATCTCCCTGAACAGTCCGACCTCCCTTGTCCTTATGTTCGTCCAATACCACCGGTTCCGGTTCTGGGCCGACACCAAATTTGAGTTTATGTTGACTGGATGAACACCGCAATACTCAGTAATTACCCGCATGTGCTCTTTCTTCATGTTCACGTTCTCAAGCAAGAAGAACACATCCGGGTTCAATGCCTTCACATGGTTCAGTATGTCCACGAATACGAAGAAGAGCTTGCTTCGAGGATCATCGAAAGCCAGTTGTTTGCCGGCGAAAGAGAATCCTTGGCAAGGACTTCCTGCCAGTATGAGATCTATCGTTCCCCAATCTATCTCCCATTCCCTCCACTTGGTCACGTCCCCTAAATGTATCGTATCCGGGAAGTTCAGCCTCGTTTGGGATATGGCGAACTTGTCGATCTCGCTCGCATAATAATGCTCCGGTTCAATCCCGAGTTCTCTTAATGCGATCCTACCACAAGACATTCCGTCAAATAAGGATAAAACATTCATGTCTCTCTTGTTTTAGCAAAAACTACGCTTTCATGATCCGGCCTCATATGGGCCATGCAAGCCTTGCTGTACTCGCAATCCCTAGCTCCATCGCCCCGGAACAGGCATCCCCTGCATACGACCGCTTTCCCTTGGTATATTGCCTCGAAGCGTTTGACTTGCACCCTGTTTGTCCCGACTTGGATAACAAAGCCGGTAGGGGTGTTTCTCAATCTCTCTGTTATTTCCATGTTATCTTCTCCTGCTTTCTCCGTTTAGGATTATCACGTTAAAACTCTTGAACCTGTCCACCAGCCTAGTTCCGAACCGATTCTTGAAATCCGTGACGGATAGGTTGGAAGTGATATGATACTTCTTCTGATGGGACTGGTATATCTCGTACCTCGCGTATAGGAACTCGTCTATTACGCTGTTAAGGCTGGTGCCGTAGCTTTTCTGGTTCTCCGTCTCAAGACCGATATCGTTAAGGCAGATATCGAACGGGTTCCCTTCCATGCTCCCTTTCCCGGCCTCCTCGTTGTACGTGAACCTGTCTATGTGACCATGGATCTTGTAATAGTTCATCATCTGGGTCACGGATAGGTTTACGAAGCGTTTGGGGTTATCCGTCAATTTCAGGTAATCGGCGAATATCTGCATCATGAGCGTTTTGCCCGTTCCCGGATCTCCCACGATAAGGAGGTTCTTGTGCAGCTTATAGTTCTCCTCCGGAAATACGGACTCGGCCAACGGGCAATCGTTGAAATAATACAACAGGAATCTCAAAACCTTGTCATTCCCCCTGTCTGTCTCGAATTGCCGCCTCTCGATCCCTAGGTAATTACAACCGAGCGCCTTTATCATCCGGGCGTGGCTGATGTACTCCGTATCGTCCGAGAGATCGTACCTAGAAACGTTCTGTATAGTCCTTGCGTGCTTCTTCACTAGGTTGAACACCTGTTTTTGCTGGAGCCTCTCTTTTTCCGTAGGCCCCCGCATGGCTTGTATAGCCTCCGAAAGTTTCTTTTCTTGTTCCTCCATTATGTCTTTGATTATAAGCCCTTAGTCCTGTTCCCTGCCACCAATAGGTGAATCGTCTCTTAACGTCATCTATCGTTTTTAGCGTATCGCCTTCCCCGGTGGATACCATCCAAGCGAGGAAGTTATCCAGCTCGCCGGGAATGAGGTCATTGAAAGCGACGCTCAATCCTGATATCTGGCAAGCGTATCTGCGCCATTCCTCGTCCCCCAATAACTCATTCTTGAAATTCTCGAAAAGCGTCTCACGCGTATTAAGACTCTCTCTATTTTTATTTCCTTTTCTTTCCTTTATAGGGTTTGTGCTTACATTAATGTCATTATTGCTTACATTAACCTTATTATTGTCCACATTAACTAGTAGGTAAGGATAATTAGATGAATCTTTTCTTCTTTTTATAGCCTTGAAATATCGCTCCTGAATACCTTTGCTAGTTAGAACACTTACCGTGCTAAACAGAGTCTGTTCAAAGAATCCCCACCTAACCAAGCGTGTTACTATCTGCTCCAGTAATTCTAAGCTAATGCCGGGTAAACCTCTAAGCAGTGACATCTTTAACGCATCATTCCACAATATGAAATACCCATTTCGGTATATCGCACAAAGCAGCTTTATAGCGGTGATCTCACCCTTAATGCCAAATTCACCCGATATTGAGCCTATTTTTTCATCAGAAAAGAAATCAACATCGAAAGGGAAATAGTCTAGCCCTTCTTTATTTGGTCGTGCCATGTTTATTTCTCCATAATTTAAATTCTTCCATTGTCATATTGCTTTTCTGTAAATTACATTTCTCACATAATACTTGAAGATTGTCCAAAACTGTAAAGCCTCCTCTTGATACAGGAATAATATGATCTATGCAGAGTTTTTCAGAACATCCACAAACAGCACAATATCTACCGTCTCTTTCAAATACTTTTCTTTTTATACTGTCATTTAGTTTCATGGCCTCTTCACGAATTGCATCTCTCATTCTTGAGCTTATTCCATGATTCTCTGCAAAAAGATATATTGCTCTGCCACCGATTGGAATGCGCTTTACTATTGTTCCATCAAGTGCATAAATGATATCATGCTTAATTTTGAATTTTCGAAGTTTATCGCAAGAAGGCATCATTTCATTAATTATATCCCCATCTTCAGAATAAAAGGATACTATCCGTTTCCCTTTAATAGTCTTATTTAACATAGATAGCTCCTTGGGGGTAAGCTTGCTTAGTCCTCTTTTCATACAGTTATCTAAATGATTATTATAAAATAGAGAGGATTTATTATCCTCTCCCATATGTTATTTCTCTACCTCCGATACATTCAATCGTGTCGGTTGCCTCAAATCGTGCCGATTGTATTAGATCAAGCCACGCTTCGCACTCCGAGAATGTCCGGGCTGCTTCCCACATTTCATTAGAAAAAAACTTACGAGAGAGCATAATGAAACCCTTATCCATATACTAAAAATCAAAATCCGGAGACTCGCCGCCCTGCAAGGACTTTAGTTTCTGGTCTACAAGGTGGTTTACATCCCATATATTTACAGGTTGTATTTGCAGGTTCTCCGCCATTTGCCTTGCTACTTCCTCGGAGACAGGATTTATAGCGTATATGGCCCCCGATGAGAGAAAGCGGGTGAAACCGGGCTGGTTACTTGTATCCGGAACGTCTACCCGAAGCATATTGGTACCGGCCACATTCTGTTCCGTACATCTTCCCGCTATCCTTGAATGGCCGAATAACTCGACCACGCACCATAAATCAAATTTCTCTTGTTCCATATTATTTTCTATTTTTAAAAGTGTTACAAAATCTCGTGGAGTTAGCTACCCGTCCAGCATCATGTATGATGCACCAAACGCATAGCCCCTTGTGAGGATGTCCGTTGGCGCAATCGCCACATTTCACCTTTTCTTGCTCGTCTTTCTTCTTAGCCATTTCAATCCTTTATGCCTTTCTGATCCCTCAAATCCTTTATTCGTTTCTTGTAATCTTCGATCATCAATTGGTAATCGAATGCCGAGAGTTTAGAGATAGAGTGCTTTTTCACCTCAAGCTCGTTAATTACTTTTATGCCATACTTATTTATCAAGCCCTTGGCATAACCGATGTTGTTGCCCTCGTCGAAACGGTTGCAAGACCTGCATTGAGCGTTGCAGTTTCTCTCGCTGTATCTGGTACCCATATGTGACCGGTTGACGAAATGTCCGCAATCTGCCTCTTTCCAATGCACGATCTTCCCACAGCTTATGCAACGGCAATAACCGTTGTTGTCAGCATCCCTTATTCTTATAAATACGGAGAATATACGGTCTAGTCTGTTCTTTAAAGAGGTTATGTTCTTTACTTTTCCCATGGATGTTTTCTTTTTTCGTTTATTAATAAGAATCCTGCCAAGATCACTGCTATAAGTCCGAGTATTGCGGTGATAAGGTATATGGCCATTGTCAAGTGATCTAAATCTTGTATTGTTCCCATGATTATATGTTTGTTATTCGTGGACGGTGCCGGGATCGAACCGGCCTCTTTACGTCATGCGCACTCCGTAACGTTTCATCCCGGAATACTTACCGCCCGAAATCCCCGCATATCCTCACGGGCGGCGGGGATAATCATTACTAAACTAAATCTAATACCATGAAAAACACACTAATATCAATATCAAACCTCTAGCTCTTCAATTAAGAGTTGTCCACATCCCATGAACCATACTTGGGAAGCTGGTGATTTCTGGAGCAAGGCGATCTCTATTGCGGCCTCCTTGAACTTGCTCTTGTCATGCCCGGCCTTTTGCCTGATGAAGGATTGCGTTCTCGTAATGAGATCCCCGTCCCCTTCCTTGGGATCACGGGTTATGATATCCTTGCACTCTCTCATCTTATCCTCTATTGATTTAGAGGTGTCAGACAATGATTTCTCTATCTCTTTTTTATCAATGTCAACAACTCTCTTATTGACATCCGCGTTGAACGGGAATACGTCCATGATCATTGTCTCCGTGACAGAGGCTATGGTGTAATCCGCCATTGTCCCCTTCATGCCTTCTTCTAGCACGGTTATGGCCTCTTTTAGACTAGAGGCTTGGGCAAGCATTTGTGCGGCGGTTTTCTTTTCCGCTCCGCTCTTCTCGTCCAACGTGATAAAATAAACCTTGATCTTATAGAACCGATCACCATTCTCGTTGAAGAATAATTCGGATAAACGAGCTCGTTTAATGTCTGTTACCGTGAACTCACCCGTGATGAAGGGGCGGATCTCCTCGGTGATGCGAGCTTCCGCCTCCGTAAAAGACAGGGCGTCTACCAAGTAAGGCTCGGTTACTTTTTTCTGCGTGCCATTTTCCAGCATTTTCTCGTAAGAGACCTTGCACTCAAACCAATTTGTCATAACTTATTAATAATTAATACCATATTTCTTTCTTTCGTATTGTGGGATATACCCCTTGCAAGGGGTGTTCCCATTAAATAAGACCGACTCTGGTCTTACAGTTTCCCCTTCTTTTTTAGACGGGTATTTCCAATGCTTTTGCCGTTGATGGCAGAGGCAATGCTTTTTAGAGCAAGCCTCATTGAGGCATAATATCAGTTCTTTCATCTTGGATTATTTTCTCGAGTTTCTTTAGATCCTTTTTGGCTAATCTTACGGTATCAGCTATCCTTGGTCTTCCCTTGGAATCCACGTGTTCTAGGATAACTGATAGATGGCGGGACAGTGTTTTAATGAAAGACTCGGATAGCTGGTACCTTTTAACCATGGCCGTTATTTTTTATAAAAACCTTGGAACCTCACGATACCTAGATACTCGGGAGATTTCATTAGTCCGTCCCCCATGCCGCCCAACGTCTCGGCTCCCGGCTCGTCAAGGACAACCTTGGAGTCAATCTCCTTAGGTACACGGAAGCATATCTGTACGGGGAAATTCACCTTAGCGTCTCCCGTGATCACGTTAACCGACGCTCTTTGCGTAGCTGCCATGATCCGGAACCCAAGCGATCGTCCCTTTTGTAGCAACATCTTCAGATTCTCCTCCAATGACTTTTCACGACCGACCGTGCGTAGTTCCATTTTAGGCTCGAGGAACCCGAAGGCGTTCTTTCGCTGGCCAACCTCGACCATTTCCTTTATGTCAAGTTCCGTTCCCGATCGGGAGGACGCTACCGCGTCGGCGAACTCATCGAACACCACCAGCGTTTTCCATGATGCCCTCGATTTAGCCCTTTCCTGCATATCCTGTACGAGTTCTTTCATCTTGGCCTCTATTTCTTCTATATCATTATAGACCTTTATGTATTTCTCGGAGGAATAATTACAGAACTCGTATTTCGGATCGAAAATTACGATGTCCCGGATACCGGCTAAGCGGGCGTATTCTATCGTGGATATGATACACACGGATTTACCGCTACCGGTAGCTCCGCAAATCAAGGCGTGAGGCGTGGAGTTGTTATCGAGATCCCACACCACGAGCCTTCCGAAGTTATCCGTTCCTATGGGAATCCTCATGCCGTCGATATACTTCTTGTCCCAGTACAAGGACTTGGTTCTTTTCTTCGGTGATTCTATGGAGAGGTAGGATTTTCCCTCATACACCATAAGCTCGTTACCCATCCTTATGGATGGCACGTCCAGCGCGTTCGCTATGTCTAGCTTGTATTTCATCACTGTCGTGATCTTTGTCCCAGCGGATACCTCTAGCAGATACGTGTCTGACGAGTACCCGTTAATCTCCTTGGCCACGTTCACGATCACCCCGAATGTCCGTAGGATATGCTCTATTTTCTCGCTGTTTGTCATATTACTATTGGATAAATCATATTGAATGAATGAGGAAGCGTTCCTCTTGAACTCGGATATTACCTTGGGGTTTACCGATCCAAGGGAAGCGTCCCGTATTTTTTTCTGTCTCTTCGATATCAATTCCTTCTTTGACTCGGGCACGTTGAAATCATCGACCTCCGCTATCAGCGTCTTGGCCCAGAAATTATAAAGCTCGGCCCTGTCCACGAAGTTGTCGCTATCGTTGATCATGTACACGTAATCCGGATCGGACACGGCCTCTATCATCCTTTTTAGCGGCTCGTACAATATGGCCTCGTAAAGCTTCCTCGTGTCGTTATCGAGATTGATCACGAATTTCTTCAACTGGGAGGAGCCGTCCTTGTTTTTCGAGATCTTGTTCTCCACGAACCATACCTCGTCAACATTCTCCCCGAAGCGGGACTCATAGCACTTGACGTAGGTCATCGCCTGTTTCCCGCAGGTAAACGTTAGCTCCTCGTCATCGGTGAACTTGGCCCTTGACTTATGGTCTATGATGACCGTCCGACCGCTTTCCGTCCTTATCGCCAAGTCTAGCCTAGCGTGGCAGGGCAGGGGGATGTCCACCCCGTTTACCGTTACCCATTCCTCGCACCTTGATTCCACGGCGATTATCTCCTTGATACCGGAAAGATAGATATCCTTCTCCCCGTAGAAGTTATTGATAAGCCTCGTGGCGTTCTTGGTGGCCTCGATCTTGCATTCCTCTACGGTAGGTGTCGTTTTCTGTATCTTCCAATCATTCGGGTGTACCTCCTCTATGTATGAGAACGCTACCCTCTCCATTTCCGTGATCGGTATTATTTGCCCCTTGCGCTGTAGCTCCATGAAGAAATACTCCAAGGCCGAATGATAGGCGTTACCCGCTACCGTGCTGGAGGATGATCTGGATCTTTCCCGGTAAATCTCCCGTTTCTCGAACTCCTTCTCGTTCCGGGAGAAAGAGGCTACCTTGCTGTAACTCCAAGAGTCAATAAGGTAGTTTGATAAATGCTCCTCCAGCTCGGCGTTGGTATAGGATGAGTACTTGTTCATGGCATGTCCTCTTTGTTTTTGCCCTTAGACTGTCTCATCGCCTCCTTTTTTTGATCGACATCTTTCTTTGTCTCACGAATTGGAAGGATTAGATCGTTTACCGTGGTATCCCCGTCCTTTAACGCTTGTATGATCCCGATCAGCATGGCGATCTCGTCGGGGCCTATCTGATTGCTGGTCTGTTTGCCGCATAGCTTAATGACCTCCTCTTCCGTTATGGCGTATTCGTTCTTGAACTTGTTGATGATATTAGTCCTCGTTTTTAATATCTTGTCAGCGTCGGATAGATCCCCCGTGATGAATTTTTGGGCGGCTTGATAGACCCTGTCCACTATGGCCTTGGGGATAACGGCGAATACGGAATTGCGATAAGCTATGGAGTTGGCGGCGTTTCCCGTTACGGTAATCATGTCGTCTGAGTAACGTTTCCCCTTGCTATCCACTATGCTCCTGCGAACCTCGAACGCGGACGCTACGTTTGTCTCCAGATCCCAGCATGTACCCCTGCTGATGATCTGCTTGTCCGTTATCTGGATAACCTTGGCCTCTGTCCTGATATTACCCCAATTGGATACGATTATCTTGGCGAGGTGTACGGATGGGCCAGTAATAGGTTTCCCTCCTCTTGGCAAGGCGTAACTGCATGACCTTGCCGTGTCTTGATTCATCGTGGCCATTACCACGGAATTATCAATACTCCTTCTGATATCTCTAGGATATCTTTTTGCGGTCGCAACTTGTGAGTCCACGTTTGCTCTTTCAACCGCATCTGCCTGTAAAATTTGTACTTCATGGCTTTCTACTGGAAGTACCTCGTAACTGCTTGATTCCATGATTATTTATTTTGAATGATTTCCTTTACCAATATAAAGTGCTGGTTTCCCAATCTCGTTGATACCGATCGTCCTCGGATTCTGTTTCTTCCTCCCCGTCGTATTCCGGTTCACCGTCGGGGTCTTTGATGTAGATGTCTCTCATATATCTTTATTTGTAGGCCTCCGGGAGTCGAACCCGGCTATTCCCATGTTAGGGACGCTCTGCCGATAAGCTAAGGCCTTGAATTTATTCGATCTCAATAATCTCGAATTTTCCTTTCTTTATATATATCTTATGATTGTAGTAGTCTTTGACTATTCCATAATCGGAAACTGTGTTTATGTTCCCAGTGCAATCCTCAACATATGAGTTATTGCAAGCCTTGACCGTGGCAGAGCCGTAAGCCTTGACCGTGGCAGAGCCGTAAGCCTCGACCGTGGCAGAGTCGTAAGCCTTGACCGTGGCAGAGCCGCAAGCCTTGACCGTGGCAGAGCCGCAAGCCTCGACCGTGGCAGAGCCGCAAGCAAATGCTCTAGTATTAGATGCGTGTTCTTTTCTGGTATAAATGCCAGCTTCGCTTAACTCCTCTTCAGAGAAGTTATCTTCTAGGTAATTTGCGTCAATCATTTTAGATGTTCTAAAAACCCAAAACCAATTGCTTGTTATAGCCTCTAACAAGTCCTTTTTGCTTTTGGCGTTTAATCCCATCCTGTATCCATCTTGGCAAGCATTATGTTTTTTAGCCCGTTCAAGCAGATCTTCTTTTAATTCTTCGAATGTCTTCATTTTTTATCGTTTATTAGTTTAATGATATCTTTTCTTATCTCTATCAATTCTTCTTTGCTAAGTGTCTTTAATTCGTCTAGGATATCGTCCTTCCTCGATCGATTCGGTCTTGAAGGGGCTTGCACCACGTATATCACCCCGAAATCATTCCTCGTCTCCATAGCTTTTTACCGCCAATATCTTGATTATTACATATAATATGACACTGGCACCACCGAGTAAAAAGACCGCCCTTTTCAAGGGGTCCTCGAACCAGTAGCTTAACGCCAGTATAGCCGCCACTACCAATATCGCCATGAACGCCATTCTTAAAGTGTTCATCACTTGTTTAACGACGGCCTTGGATATCTCCTTTATCCGTCCTGTAATGCCATGTCCCATATATATTGTTGTTTTTAAAATTCGGAAGAAAGGCCTCATATCCTCACGGACGGAGACCTGCGTTGCAATTATGACTGATTTTCTGATTGAATAAGCACCCGTTAGGGGTGAAACGTGCTCCCTGCCGGGCTTGAACCGGCGACCCTAACATTATGAGTGTTGCGCTCTAACCAACTGAGCTAAGGGAGCGTTTGCCGGGGAATCCACCCCGGCGAGTTCTTAATTATTTAAAAATTCTTTTTGCCTGCCTCACGGCGGTATATTAAGGTCTTGGTTGAGAAGTGTATAATAATTAGCAATGTGATTTAAGCGTGGTAGCCGGGGGAACTCGAACCCCCTGTAACCCTGAATAATAATATAACTGGATAACCGGATTCTCACCGGACGCAAGCCTTTGTCTTACGGATATTGATATAATATGAATTTATTATGGTTCGCTACCTTCCCTAAGTAATTCCTAGGGTGGAATCCTTCTTTCTTTCATTGTGATCAAACTTGGTTATTAATAGGTCTATCGGTCTTTTTCGTCAACATCTTCAACCTCGCTCTCGAGATCGTTCTTGATCTCATTGATAGCTTGGATGGTATTGTCTGCGTTGATAATCGTCTCCTTATACTCGATCAATTGATTGATCTTACTCTTGTAATTTACCCCGTCGTCACCGAGGTTGTTTATCTCCTCGTGATATCGGATGTCGGCTAATACCTTTTGCTCCTCTACGTTGTTTAACGCCGAGTCAAGCGCTCTCATGATCTCTTGACTCCTTAACTCTGACAGCCGCTCTGTTTGTTTTTTACCCCTAAGGATAGAAAGGATCTTTTTCATACTCTCAATAATTTTGTTGTTTTTATTAAATGGATTTTATCGCTATGATTCACTATACGTAATAATCCTTTATCGAGGATTATTTGGTATGATTCCATCTGTTTCTTTAAGGAATAATCGTCTAAGCTTATATCGGGATTTCGAGATATCTCGAATCCATTGCCGATAAATCCTGTGCCAAGGATATTCCCTTGTAATTCATTTTCCATATTATTTATATATTTAATGTGCGTTCCCGCTTCCGGTCTCGCTCCGGAACCTGCGAGTCTTTGGCTCTCTTGGTCTGACAGCCGTAGGTCTCGATAAACAACTTTCGTTTATCGCTTTGGGTAGCGGATTTTAAGTCCACACCGTTTTTTTGGTTTATCAGTTATTTTTTCGTTCCCCGAAGTTTTCTTTAAGCAGTTTCTCCACCTTTGACTTTGAGGTATCATCTATTTGCGTTTTTTCTTTTTTAGAAGGATAAAAAAGAAATATAAATGCTATAACTAATAGCATGATATGAAATAGACAGTACAACCACAATGGCGAGGTTATTACCCACCAACTGCAATTGATATAATTTAAAACCTTTAAGATGCTAGCTACTAACATGGCCAGCAATGTAAATGATATAAATATGTATCTCATACTAATGTTGTTTATAGATTTGATCCCCCACAACCTCCAACGGTTTCGAACCCGAATGATAACGGGTGGGGGTATTTTTATTATAAGTAGATTCTTCCGGTTTATGCGTCACAGGTGCGATAAGACCATAAGCCGGAAGACTTGTTAATGTGGTCTCGTCTTTTTGGAAAAGAACCTTTCCTGAGCGAGCTTTACGTCCACTAGGATATATTTGCCATTTTGTTTTATGGCATCCCCGAAAATCCCCTTTTTCTTGTATCTCGCTATGGTGGATGTACTTACTTGGAGCAATTTCGCCAAGGAATCTAGTCCCCTAACGTATTTCCGGGATGGATCTTCTTCTTTTTGGTTGGCTAGCCTTGATATGATCAAGTCCGCTAGTTGTCCGGCCGTCACTTGGGTTGCCGGTAATTCCGCTATATTCTCCATATTGTTATTGTTATAATGTTATATTCCTCCCTCTACAGCCTCTAAAAGCCCTAGAGGATATCTCTATTCTAGCTATGGACCGGCACCTTTGCCTTGCCCTTCTCATTTCCAGATGAGAATCCACGCAAAGGATAAGTAGCAAGACGCACGCCACGGCTGAATGAACCATCTGTTGTATATTTACGTTAGCCTTTATATCGCACAGTCTCTCGCATAGCTTTATGGCCAATTCCCTTCCGTTCCTTACGCCAAGTATCTCGAAAGCCGTCCTTAGCTGGTTTATGATCGTATGCAACGACCTGTGTTTTTTCTCGGCTATCTCCTTTTTCTCGAATCCCACGGCGTAATACTGGGCCGTGTAATCACATTCCTCGGTTAACTCGGTGAATACCCTTTCCATGATCTGTCATGTTAAGCGTCTGACATAAACGATCCCTTCTTCCTTGTTTGATACGGAAGACCATTTTCTTCCCTCTCTATAATACTTAGCGTTTAACAGAGACACGTTATTTCTAACCGTCTCCAACACTTCTATAGGGAATGATAGTTTCTCAGATACTTTCATTTCTCTGATCTTTCTTTTGCTTTCCACTTTTTTCTGCATGATTTACATTTCCTTTTTATTTATAATAGCTCCCCTACAACCTCCAACGGTTTCGAACCCGAATCATAGACGGGTAGGGGAGTGTATCTTATGCGTTAGATAGACAGTTTGACACCGATACGGAAATATCCGTACTTCACTGACACGACGTAATATCTAACCTTTGTATATACATTATTAAATATGTAGACTCCAACATCGGAACTGATTAAACTACATCAGGAGCGGGGATCATCATCCCTTCCTGTATCTTCGCCTATCATAACCTTACCACCATACCTATATCTCTTACGTATATCCTCTTATGGGGATAAGGATTTTATTCAATAAGTCAAAGAACTCTTTTTTAGTGGCCCTTCCGGGATTCAAACCCGGGACCTGCGGTTTAGGAAACCGTAGCTCTGTTCGTCTGAGCTAAAGGACCTTATATTATTTTGGCATGTTTGTGCCATTTCGTTATTTCAATCTTTATCGTATCTTTGTGCGTGATTGATGATGCAAATATAAAGAGAACTTTATATATAACAAGTTTTCTTTATAAAAGAAACGTCGGTTTAAGTCTATTTAACAAGTTTGCTTTATATGAATGTTGAGAAATTGAAAAAGCTTTTCGAGTCGAGTAAGGATAAATACTCTGATTCTAAGGAGATTGGCACAACTTATCAGACGATGTATAATATAATTTATAAGGGAAGCGTCTGTAAAGTTGACTTGATGGAACGCATAGCGAACTTTTATCAAGTTCCAGTAGGATATTTTTTTGATGAAGAAAAAACTCCTACAGATCCTTTGTCTAGCGAAAGGCTTTTGTCTATCATTGAAAGCCAACAACGTACCATAGAGAACTTAACCAATAAATAAAGATCGCTTTGATACGTTCGTGCTATTGATACTTAAATCAAGCCTGCGTATCTTTGCCGTGATTGAATGATGATGCAAATATACAGAAAATAACTGTATATAAAAGTTTCTGCACAGTTATTTTCTGTGTATAAACATTGTTTAACATTGTTGCCTTGTGTGCGTTAAATACGAGTAAGTATGGAGTTGAAGAAGTTTGTTAGTGAGACATTGAAAGAGATAATAGCTGGCGTTAAGGATGCTCAGGAGTTTGCGGCAAAAAATGATGCTTGTATAAACCCTAATCAATTTGGGACTCTTGTAACGCCAAAGAATATATTGGATATGGGGGATGGTACTGTATCTATTGTTCAGCCTGTTCAGTTCGATGTGTGTGTTACATATTCTAAAAAGGAATCTGGAAGATTAGGGATAGAAATAGTATCTGGAGGTAGAGAATGTATAAATGGGGCAGAAAGTAGGATAAAATTTTCTGTAGCGGTCTCTCTTCCAAGGATGAAACCTAATTATTCCACCAGTGATCCTGATTTTGGGATTTTAGAAGGTGATAAAAGAAAGTGACAGCAAATATTATTGCTATGATAATAAGGATGATATATAATATTCCGATCGTATATACCAACTCTTTAATGTGTAGCATTTCGAGGTACTGTATGATTTCTTCCATGATAAATAAAACGACTGCTCCAAAGTTGCGGTTTGAAGTGAAGTCGCCAATATATTCCCTTGCGGGAGATTATTAATCTGTATGGTATCATCCGCAACTTGATACGATACAAATATACAGAATATTACTGTGTATGCAAAATATTGAATAGATATGATGGGGCCTAAAGAAATTTTGGAATGTATATTATCTAAGGAAGGAATAACTTATGCTCAACTTTCAAAGGATATGGGTTTATCAAGACCTCAATCTCTTTATGACATAAGAGATGGTAAAGTTAAAAGAATAAGTGAGAATTATGCTTCTAAGATATTGAATGCGTATCCTCATTATAATAGGGTGTGGCTTCTTACAGGTGAAGGTGATATGCTAACCTCTGACGTTCCACCCGCACGATCAGTGGATATCCCGGAAGAAATAGGTGACGGCTTTAATCCAAGGGAACTGCTAGATATCATACATGATCTAACGGCGCAAGGCAAGCAAAACGCGGAGGCGAACGAAAGGAACAGCCGGAATATCGAGAAACTCATAGGCCTGTTGGCCGAGTCGTTGAAGCAAGAGAGAGACGATAGGTCCGGGAACCGGCAAGGAGAGAAAGATTCTGCTTAATAACATGTGAGTGTTGCAAAACAAACTTTTTCGCTGTACTGTTTAATTATTACCTTAAAAAATCTAATTAATATGGTTGGTGATTATGACGATAGAGTAGAGCAGATAATTCGGCTGGCGGAAGATTTGTTTTTAGAGAAAAGAAAAGTGGTAATGACGGTAAGAGTGTATAACCGTGGTATAGCGAATCCTGAGATATCCAAGCGATGCCTTTATGTCAAGCGTGGGAATGTTGATTCGAGCGAATTTTCAACATAGAGATATTAAATATGGAAATAAGTCAAATAGATCAATAAGAAACGCCCATGTCAGAAAAAAACACGGGCGTTATACTTTTTGGATGCGACAAATAGAACTATTTGGTCCTTTCTAGTAAGAGTTTAGATACACGTACTTGTAACTGCTGCAACTCAAGATTGCTCAACTCTTCCAGATCTACATTTGCAATCTTTATTTTCTTATTGCTCTCGTCAAAGGAATTTTTCCTTTCCTCCAAAAGAGCGGTTACTAACTCATCTATTTGATCTTTGATTTTCTCTCCTTTTAACTTGTAATCCGTTGTTCTTGCCATAATATTAGTTTTTAATGTTATTTATTTTCAATGAAATCTAGCTGATATCCTAATGCGTCTCCTATCTTGGACAGGATGTCTATACCAGTGCTGTATTTACCTGTCTCTATCCGGGCGATGTTTCCCGGCGCTAGGCCTGTAAGTTCAGCTAGTTTGTACTGTGATATCCCGGCCTCTGTCCTTATCTGGGCTATTCTTTTACCTATTCTTTCTCTATCATTCATCTTGCTCGTCCTCCCAATCGCAATAATCGCAATACCAGATCGCCGCTGGCTTTAAAATATCTTCTATTATCATATCCCTGTCAGCTATTTTATCAAGCGTCGCCGAGTAATGCAACGCTATTATCATTCTTTCTTTTAGTCCGAATTTGTTGGTATTCGAGAAATTGAAGGATAGTACATCTTCTTTTAATACGACATCCTCTTTTAGGAATACCTCCATCACGCTTGCGGAGCGTGTATGTAAGATGATATTTCTCCCATATAAGGGATCCCCGCCTTTTTCGTGGCCGGAGCCTTCGACGAAGGCGAACTCGGGAAGGGTCAAGGATATATTTCTCATATTAATAAATAACATCATTTATAAGTTCCGGATCAGCCGCTAAATCAACCACTCCCATTATCTTATCGGTCATTGATCCGGTTGGATATACGTGGCTACTGAAGCGATATTTTATCCCTCCGTAGTAATAATATCTACTTTCCGAGATATTGCTCTGTATCCTTTGGCAACCTTCTTTTAGCAAGAAGGACTCAAACTCGTCTATTTTCTTTTTTAAGGATAGAAAATCGTTGACATTTGTAAGATAGCTCTCGAAAGCTTGCTCAAATGAAATGTCGCCGTATGTCCTTTTGAAATTGGCATTAGGGGTTATGCCGTCACGTCCTTTTGAATTATTCTTGACGAAAAGCTCGAATAGTTTTCTAGTTGTCATTTTCTTGATGCCGCTTATCCGTTGCCGCCGGTTCTATTGTTATTTTGATATTGCAAATATACTATCAAATTTGATAGTATGCAAGTTTTTCAATGATTATTTTTTATGCTCTATGGCATATTTTCTTTCTCTTTTTCCTCCAGCACTTTTTTAAGCTGATATAGGCTCAAAATATCATACTCAAATGTCGGATTGTCCCAATTTTTTCGGACAGAGTTCGTTTGGACAGAGATAAATTTTCGTAAGTCAAAGATATATTGACATTGTGACAGTCTTATCTCGTTAAATGTAATCTCGTAGTTATCAAACCACGCAAGCAGTTTTTTTAGTTCCTCATTCATGATATATTCTTGTTTTTTATATAAGATGCTTGTTTATATCTTATCGAACTTGCTCATCTCGTCCTCCTTCAGCTTGTCCACTATATGAGTGTAAGGTCTCATGGCCTTGAGGTCGTTGTGCCCTGTCCATCTCATGATGACTTGAGGGGGGATGCCTAGCATAAGGGCGTTGACGACAAACGTCTTCCTTGCGACATGGGTAGTAAGCCGTTCCCACTTGTGGAATGTCTGCTGTATTCGCTTGTTGCCCTCGTACCATACCTCGGTTATCTCGGAGTCCAGCTCCGCCATCTTGCCGAGATCCTTTAGATGCATGTTGTATTTCTGATTGGACAAGACCGGCAGCGCCTTCCCGTTCTTGAGCTCGATGTCTTCGTATTTCTCAAGTATTGATTTGCTGTACTTGTTCAACTCGATCTGTATGTTGTCGCTGTCCTTCTGTGTCACGATGTCAATCTTCCCGTTAATGATATCCGTCTTCCTTAAGTTATATACGTCGGAGTAACGGAGACCGGTGAAGCAGCAGAAGCAGAATACGTCACGGACGGTGGATAACGTCCCTTCCTTTATATACATATTATATATACGCATCAGTTCCTCCCATGTCAAGTATATGACTTTCTTCAGCTCGAAGTTCGCCCCTTTAAGCCTTGGGCTGAACCTTCGATAGTCCTTTCTCGTGTTGTATCCCTTGTCGTCGGCCCATAAAAGGAATTGCTTTATGAAGTGGAGGTACTTGTTCAACGTGGTATTCCTTATACCCTTGTATTCCCTTAAGAACTCTACGAAGTCTTGCAAGGTATCCTCCGACAGGTCATCGAACTTGATCTGTGGATTGAACTCCTCCAGAAGGTGCATGATAGAGTTATGTTTGTAGTGCGATGTCTTCGTCCATGCGTTCTGCCTCCCTACCGTATCGATAAACTCCTTGTAGATATCGAACAGGGATATCGGCTTCCTCTCTTCCTCTTTTACCCGGCCTGTCGCAACCTTGAACTTTTCCTTGATATCGTTGGCGCTAGGCATCTCGCCCTCTCTCTCGTATTGGCGGAATATGTTTTGCAATGTGGCACGTATATCGTCAAGATCGGAATTTATCTCGGAAGAGCTTTCCCCGGCCTTGTTGAAGCATCCGTTTTTAACGATGCCCTTCTCCGGGACGAACTTGCTTGCGTCTATCCTATGCCCCGTGAAAAACGTTATCCTGTTCCGGTTGAACGTAACCATGCATCGGATAGGTACGTTCTTTACGATCAATAACCCATCCTTCTTCCTTTTCTCTACGTCAAACGTTATGCTCCTCTTTATTTCCATGATAAAAACGTGTTGCGTGTAACTACGCGAATTTACACGCAAAAAACATGACATCATATGACATAACATGATATTTAGTGACTGTTTAAAAACACATGAAATCGTTGAACATGAGCGCATATGATATTGTTTGATAATGTATGACAGTATAAGTTATGGTCTCTCCATCTCCACGGAATGAAAAAAGGTCTTACGGATTGTCCGTAAGACCTTTTTTCATTCATTGTAAACCCATTTATAAGGAGGTGGCGGTACGTATGGACCAGCCTTTTGATGGGGTAATATATCAACCGATTTGACGATTACGTTATTACCTTTCTGGGTACAAACCAGACATTTTGAACGTAATTTCCTTTTAGCCATGTTGAAGACGATATTCGGATTGAAATGAACTCCGTTTATACGAGTCTCAAAATGTAAATGCTCGGTAGTAGCCCTGCCGGTACGTCCGGTTAAGGCGATCGGTTGTCCGGCGAGAACACGATCTCCGGGTTTAACCAAGTTCTTGGAGTTGTGGCTATAGATCGTTTCCAGCCCATTATAATGGCGGACAACGATAACGTTGCCATAGGCGGCGAATGGTTTCGCCATTCTGACAATACCATCGAAAGCAGACACGATCGTATCGTTGGCACAAGTCTTGATATCTACTCCGGAATGATGTCTTCTCCTTCCCCCGTAAGGAGAGATCACGTTTCCATTAGGAAGGGGAAATGCGTATTCCCCGGCGGGGATCAAGGATAAATCAATAATTTCCGTGTTATTCTCATCGAATAGCTTGGGGTCCTTGATCGCTATCTGGCTTTTATCACGGGGCGTAAAGGCTTCCGTGATATCTTTTCTAGGAGAATGGCAAACCGCTAGCTCCGGAGCTTCCGGCAACATGAAATTGAAATCCATGACAGGAAGAGGAATATTCGCCGTAGGGAAATCCATAGTCTTGGGAGGGGCCGGGCGTGGAGCAGGCTTTTGCGTACGGCAAGACGCAAATAAAATTAGCGTAAGAATGAGTATTCCATTGTGTATTTTAGATGCCATTAGATATTGTTTTACCACAAAAGTATAAAAAAGCCTCTTTCAATGACCTATATTTCCGATATGTTTATACTTCTTTTTATTCTTTGTGTTTTTTCTGATAGTTGAATTTGCCTACCTTTGTAAAGGTAAAATGGAGATATTATACGATGATTGAGGGGACTAGTTTGTCTCTTTGGTCAGGGAGGATGACGATATTGTATTTGCTGGTATTTCTCTAAACTGAAAACGACCAATTTAAAGTACACAGAGAAATAGACAATGCGAATACACCTGTATTAGGTGTGTTCCTTTGCCTTATTTCTGTTGTGTACAAGGCATTTGGTCGTGCCGCAGTTTGACGGGTTTAAGGTAAAGTGTAACACACCTTTTCTCAGATGTGGGTTTATTTATGAGATAAGATTACCTTAAAAACGGCTTTTGTATATGAAAGAACAAAAGGAGATACATATCGGTTCGTTAATAAAAGAGAAAATGGAAGAGCGGGGACTTTCGGTTTCCGATTTTGCCCATGCGCTTCATTATGAACGTACCAATATTTATAAGATATTTAAGCGAAGCAGTATTGATGTTGATTTGTTACTGCGTATATCGGAAGTCTTAGCCTATGATTTCTTGCGGGAGGTGTATTTAGCGGACGAACCCCGGCGATATTCAATCACTATAGAAGCGGACAAGGAAGATATAGAGGAGATCCGTAAATGGCTGTTAGAGAAAAGGCGTGAATAAGTTTCACGCTTTCGTGAAATAAGATCACGGTCGATATAAGACCGGTCACTTTGATTGTTTCTACATTTGACCGTCTCGATGTTTCATCATAACATTAGAGAAATAGGTTAAATCAAGGCCGTGCTCTTCTTGTTCCGTATGTGAATATAGGCAGGAAGAAAGCGGCCACTTTTTTCTTCTGTGTACGTGCACAATTCGATTATTTCCTTTATATTTGTCGATAAACAACGAATTGTTAACATTTCTAATATGAAAGTTCTAAAGACCGCCCTGCTATTCCTGATGTGCGTATCTTTCTCCTTCTCCTGTAAGGAAGGGGTAAAGGAAGTAAGGGTGCTGAAACTGGCGCACGGATTGCCCCCCAGCCATTCCGTCCATTTGGGATTGCTCTATATGAACGAGCGTCTGAAAGAGTTGTCCGGAGGAAAGATGAGCATGGACATTTATTCTTCCGCTCAATTGGGGTCTGAAAATCAATGTATAGAGTTGCTTCAAATAGGAAGTCTCGATATCACGAAAGTTTCCTCCGCCGCATTGGAAGGATTTGCCGATCCGTTTAAGGTATTTGGCATACCTTATCTATTCCGTTCCCGTGAGCAGTTTTTCGAGGTGTTGGATGGTTCGGTAGGTAAACAGATATTGGGATCAACGGAACCTTATTGGTTTAGGGGACTCGCTTATTTTGACTCGGGGGCCCGTAGCTTTTATACGGTAAACAAGCAGATTCGTACTCCCGAGGATCTGAAAGGACTGAAGATCCGTGTGCAAAAGAGCCCGATAGCCGTGGAGATGATGAAGACATTCGGTGGTTCGGCTACTCCCGTGGATTGGGGTGAATTGTATACGGCCTTACAAAGTAATGTCGTGGATGGAGCCGAGAATAATACGCCTTCCGTGACAACAGCGTTCCATCATGAGGTGGTAAAATACTATTCAGTCAATGAGCACACGATGTGTCCGGACGTGATCATCATTAGTTTGGCTACTTGGCAGAAGCTGACGGAACAAGAACGTAATTGGCTGCGGCAGGCCGCTGACGCCGCCGCTATTTATCAACGGAAACTTTGGGCGGAGCAAGAGAAGCAATCGCTAGAGGAGATGGAAGCGCACGGAGTGGAAATTATTTACCCGGATAAGCAGCCGTTTATGGATGTCGCCGCCCCGATGATCGAGCGGTTTAAGAATGATCCGGTTTTTCATGATTTAATCGATCAAATACAGAATACCCATGAGAAAGATAATTGATAAAGGATTGGAGCTATCGTTGATTTTCTTGATGGCTTTCTTGGTCGTGGATGTGTTATGGCAGGTATTAAGCCGGTATATTCTGGTTTCCCCGAGTTCCGTGACGGATGAATTGGCCGGATATTTATTGATCTGGGTGGGATTGCTGGGGGCCGCTTATGTATCCGGTAAAAATGAGCATCTAGCGATCGATTTATTACTTCAACATATACGTCCTTCCCGCAGGAAGCTCTTGCGATTGTTTATCTTCTTGATCGTATTTTTATTCGCTGTATTTGTATTGATCGTAGGAGGGGCTTGGCTGGTATACACTCGTTTTCATTTGGGAGTTACTTCGGCTTCCTTAGAGATTAATTTAGGATATGTGTATTTGGCATTGCCGCTAGGGGGATTGCTTACCGCTTATTATGCGATAGATAACGCGATCACCTTATTTCGTTCCTCTAATTCTTAAAAGACTGATGATATGGATATTATAGGTATACTCGTATTAGTGATAAGTTTCTTTTTCCTGCTGGTGGTCGGGGTTCCGGTAGCGTATAGCATCGGCGTGGCGGGTATATTGACGATGCTCGTGAATATAGACTCGCTTCCCGCCCTTACGACTTATGCGATGCGTATGGCTTCGGGTCTGGACAGTTTCGCTCTGCTGGCGATCCCGTTTTTTATATTGGCGGGGAATATCATGAATAGCGGAGGTATCGCCTTGCGCTTGATCGATTTCGCCAAGGTGCTGGTCGGACGGTTACCCGGAGGACTGGCGGTAGTCAATGTCGTGGCGAATATGTTATTCGGGGCGATCAGTGGCTCTGCCGCCGCCGCTGCCTCTGCTATCGGGAGTATTATGACACCGGAGATGAAAAAGGCCGGTTACGATCCGAATTTCAGTGCCGCCGTAAATATCTCTTCCGCCACTACCGGCATGACGATACCTCCGAGTAATGTCTTGATCGTTTACTCCTTGGCGAGTGGTGGAGTCTCTGTATCCGCCTTGTTTATGGCTGGTTATCTACCGGGAATTCTTACGGGAGTGGCGATCATGATCGTAGCCGCTATGTTTGCCGCACGAAAGGGGTATCCGGTTGGCGTACGTGTTCCGTTCTCGGAGGCGACAAGGGTATTTTTCAGGGCGATCCCTAGTTTGATGCTATTGATGATCGTGATCGGAGGAATCTTGGCGGGACTGTTTACGGCTACCGAGGCTTCGGCGATCGCTGTACTGTATGCGTTAATCCTCTCTTTTATCTATAAAGAACTTACTTGGGCTAAATTGCCGCAAGTGTTATTGCGATCAGCCAAGACTACGGCTATCGTCCTTCTTTTGGTGGCGACCTGTACGGGTTTATCTTGGATCATGAGTTATGAGAATATTCCTCAGACGGTAAGTGCCGCTTTGCTAAGTATAAGCGACAATCCGGTGGTCATCTTGATACTTATCAACGTGATCCTATTGATTGTCGGGATCTTTATGGACATGACGCCCGCTGTATTGATCTTTACCCCGATCTTCCTGCCGATAGCGACGGGGCAATTAGGGATGGACCCGGTACATTTCGGGATCATGATGGTGTTGAACCTTTGTGTGGGATTGTGTACGCCACCGGTGGGTTCGGTATTGTTTATCGGATGTAGCGTGGCGGGGACAAAGATCGATCAGGTGATCCGCCCGTTGCTGCCGATGTTCGCGGCGATGGTTATCGTCTTGTTCTTGGTGGCGTTCTTGCCGGATTTAAGCTTATTGATTCCCCGGTTGTTCGGTTTGTGATGTTCCCCCATAGGGTCGAGGTAGCCTTGTGCTATAAATAGGGCAGTACTCTGTACGAAGTATTCCAGTACTTACGTGCTGAGTACCGCAATACTTCGTGCAGAGTACTGTAGTACTTCAGTCACAGTACTGCGGTACTTCGTACACAGTACTGCGCTAACTGTAAGACGCTATCTTTTTAATGTCCTTTGAACAGGGATAAGGCGATACCCATCTCCAATCCCCGTAGCTCGGCCAGACCCCGTAAACGTCCGATGCAGGAGTAGCCCGGGTTGGTTTTCTTCTTTAGGTCGTCTATCATTTGATGTCCATGATCCGGTCGCATGGCGATGGAGCATTGGCGGCGTTGCTGCAATTCAAGGAAGGCTTTCATGACACCATACATGTCCACATCGCCCTCCAGATGGTTCGCCTCGAAAAAATTACCCTCCGAGTCTCGTTGCGTGCTGCGGAAATGAACGAAATCGATCCGATCCCCGTAACGTTCCATGATCCCGGCCAAGTCGTTATCACTTCTGACACCGAAAGAACCTGTGCATAGGCAAAGCCCGTTGCTAGGATTCGGCACGGCCTCTATTAACTTCCGGAAATCATCTTCCGTGCTCAAGATACGGGGAAGCCCGAGAATGGAATAGGGGGGATCATCCGGATGGATAACGAGCTTGACACCGGCCTCGTCCGCCACGGGAGCTATTTCCCGTAAGAAATAGATCAGGTTCGAGCGAAGTCTCTCCGCGTCGATATCTTTATAACGGTCTAACGCTTCCCTAAACTGCTCGATCGTAAAAGTCTCTTCCGAGCCGGGTAGTCCGGCGATCATATTGCGAACCAACAGCTGGCGGTCTTCCTCGCTCATAGCGTCATAGCGTGCCTTGGCTTTCGCCTTGTCCGCCTCCGTATATTCGGCTTCCGCCGCCGGTCGTTTCAATATGAATAAGTCGAACGCCATAAAAGCCGCGCGTTCAAAGCGCAAGGCTTTGGAGCCATCCGGCATCGTATAAGCCAAATCGGTACGAGTCCAGTCCAATACCGGCATGAAGTTGTAAGTAACTACCCGGATATCGCAAGCTCCCAGATTACGGATGCTTTGTTTGTAGTTCTCTATATAGGTTTGAAAATCCCCGGTTTGCGTCTTGATATGCTCGTGTACGGGCACACTCTCAACCACACTCCACCGTAATCCGGCGGATTCGATCAAGGCTTTCCGCTTTTGAATCTCTTCCGTAGTCCAAACTTCCCCGTTCGGGATATGGTGCAACGCATTTACGATACCGGTGGCACCCGCCTGACGGATGTCCCAAAGGCTGACAGGATCATTCGGTCCGTACCAACGCCAAGTTTGCTCACATAGATACATAATGAATAATTTTTAAATTTATCAATGTGCCAATATGCCAATGCGGTTTGATGCATGGCTGGTTGGCACATTATTTAGATGGAGAAAGCGTCGAAACCTCCGTCTATGGGGATCACGGTACCGGTTACGAATGCGGAGGCGTCGCTCGCCAGCCATTGTAAAGTACCGAGTAACTCCTCCGGTTTTCCTAAGCGGCGGAACGGCGTGTGTGCGACGATCGTGTTGCAACGATCACTAGGTGATCCATCCGGATTGCTCATCAATGCCCGGTTCTGCTCGGTAAGGAAGAATCCCGGTGCCATGGCGTTCACTCGCAGGCCCTCTCCGAATTTAATCGCCAGCTCCCCGGCCATGTATTGCGTGAAATTGTTGATAGCGGCTTTTGCGCATCCATAGCCAACCACACGAGTCAATGGGCGTAGGGATGATTCGGACGAGATGTTAATAATGCTTCCTTTCCCTTGTCCCACCATGACCTCGGCGAAAACCATTGTCGGCAGTACGGTCCCGAATAAGTTCAGGTCTACGACTGTCCGGAAAGCATCGATATCCAGATCAAAGATCGTCTTGTCGGGAGGAATCGTCGCTCCGGCTTGGTTGCCACCCGCCAAATTGACTAAAACATCAATCTTCCCATATGCTTTCAATATCTCTTGTTTGTTTTGCTCCAGCAAGGCTTTATCCAATACGTTTGAAACCAAGAATAAGGCCTCGCCCCCTTCCGCTTTAATTTCATTGACCAAGGCAGATCCTTTTTGCTCGTTTCGTCCGAGGATTACGACGTACGCGCCTTCTCTCGCCAAGTGCTTGGCCATGCAGGCTCCTAATATACCATAGCCTCCGGTCAACAAAATCACTTTCTCTTTTACGCTAAATAAGGAGTTCATCAGATATAATTATTGTAGTATTGTATATTTTCCTTTACCAAGATATCGATCGGCATATAATTGACAGGCTCAATTTTCTCCTTAAGGATCAGATGCCTGAAGAGTGCCTTGATACAATGATATCCTTGTACCTCCGGTCGTTGGGCGATCAAATGCGTGATCAAGCCGTTTTCCAGATAACGGACGTTCGGTTCTATCACGTCGTAGCCAAGAAGCTTGAAAGGATAGTCCGGCCGTTCGCTACTTAGATAATCTCCAAGGAAATGGGCCCTCGAATTAAAGATGATACCGATTCTTACTTGAGGATATTTCTCGAAGAAAGTATTCAGTAGCCTCTTATTCTCCTCCTTATCATCCGCGTGCACATGCAGCAAATGAATCTTTCCCTTGAATGGGGTGTTGGCGAGATAATCCCGGAATCCTTCCTCTCGTTTCTGCACTTGCGTAGAACATGAATCCCCTTTACGGGTGAAACGGAAAATCACTAGATCGTCCCCTTGACGGATTTGCTCGAATAAAAGGCGTCCCGCTATATAACCCGAATCATATGAATGCGTTCCGTAATAAGAGATACAATTCGTGTGATCGATAAAAGAATCGATCAATATATAAGGAATACCTTTCTGGTCTAGCCGCTGGGTCAAGGTCAAGACACTTTGCTTGAATAATGTAGCGATGATAACCCCTTGGCAATCCGCGGTCTCAATCTTCGGGATTAATTCGTCGAAACTGTTGCTGTCGTATTGGTCAAAATAGATTTGCTCGACATCAATATTATAGCTAAACAATTCCCGTTTTGCTTTCTCGATCCCTTGGCTTAGTTTCGCCCAATATTCCCCTTCATGGAAAGAAGGGATCAAGGCGATGAAATGATATTTTTTCTTCAACGCTAAAGAACGGGCTATCAGATTTGGTTGATAGTCAATTTCTTTTAAGATTTTCTCCACCTTTTTCCGTGCGTCCTCCGATACCTTTCCCCGCTCATGTAAAATGCGGTCTACCGTACCGGTCGATACGCCGGATAATTCGGCGATATCTTTTATCCTGTAATTTTTATTCATGGTATAGATTGTAGTGTGTATTCGTCCTCTCTGTTTATTCGAGTATTTGAAGAGGTGTGTTCAATTTACGGAAAACGTAGCCATACATCATATAGATAAGAGGAACGGCGACGAAAATTCCGATACCGAACAAAATACATCCTAATATCAGGATCCCGATCATTACCAACGCCAGAATGAACAGAGGCAATGCTTGTCCTTTCGTTATCTCCCAGCTTTTATGCAAAGACTCGATAATTCCAGCGTTTTCCTCGATAATAAAGGCTTGGAAGAACTGAAGGCGCAATGCCAGATAAATACCGGGGATGATAAAAAATAAGAAACCCGCCAATACGACAAATCCCGTGATAAGACTCGCTAGAAAGTAGGTGATGATATTCTTTGTCTGTTGTCCATATGCGGAAAACTGAGGTTCTTCCCCATCCAACGCCTGAAATATATTTTTCATATATCCTAAGGAGAAAATAATGGAGAATAACGCGCTGATCACGTTTACGATGATTTTACCGATAATAGAACTTTGCATGGGCATCGCGAACGCTGTCAGCGTGAAAGACAAGATACAATATCCGATTAATAATCCGGCTAATATCCATAGTTGCGACTTCGTTCCCTTCCATGCGGTACTGAATACTTCTGATATTATAAATTTAGGTTCCATAATGTATAATATTTGTTTATTGTGTGTGGACACAAATGTAAAATATATTGTTGAAAAAAACAATTTTATTTTCGTTTGAAACCAAAATAGATGTATTTCAACAGGTGCTTCCTTCTAAGTGCTATTAATTTAGGTGAAAAAGATAAGTAGGAAACAGAAAATCGTGTAAAAAGTTTCTACATTTGTAGGATGAAACAGCGAGTAAAGACCCTATTGTGTGAATAGATGTAAAAGATCTCCACTTGGGTTAGAAAGAGAAGGTAACTGAAAAACAGCCTTGAATATATAATTATATACAAATATGGATAAACGAATGCTGAAAATTACGATTACTCAGTTAAGGCAGATCGCATTGTTTGCGGTTGGTATGTCTTTATTAACTGCCTGTGGAAACAGTCAGAGTGGTATGAAATTAGGGGATGCTGAGTTCGCTGTGATGGCGGTCAATTCAACGACTAGCGACCAAACAACATCCTATCCGGCTACCATCAAAGGTACGCAGGATATCGAAGTCCGTCCTCAAGTTTCTGGATTTATCGTGAAATTATGTGTGGATGAGGGAGCTACGGTTCGTAAAGGACAGGCGTTGTTCCAAATTGATCCTACGCAGTACGCTGCTGCGGTAGGTCAGGCTAAGGCCGCGGTCGAGATGGCGAAGGCAAACGTAAGCACTTTAACATTGACCGAGAGGAATAAGAAGACTTTGTTTGATCAGAAAATCATCAGTGATTTCGAGTATCAAACAGCCGTGAACCAGCTGATGTCGGCAAAAGCGAGCTTGGCGCAGGCAGAGGCTCAATTGGTGAGCGCTAACCAGAACTTATCTTTCTGTACGGTTACAAGTCCCTCGAACGGTGTTGTCGGTACATTCCCGTATCGTGTAGGTAGCTTGGTAAGCGCTTCGATCGCTCAACCGCTGACTACCGTATCTGAGATCGGTGATATGTATGTGTATTTCTCTATGACGGAAAAGGAGTTATTGGCATTGACGAAAGCCGGTGGTACCTTGAAAGAGCAATTAGAGAAGATGCCGGCCGTAAGACTGCAATTGGCGGATGGCTCTACGTACCATCATGAGGGTAAGATTGATGCCGTGAGCGGTGTTATCGATCAATCTACCGGTTCTGTAAGCATGCGTGCTATTTTCTCTAACGAGGGAAATGTCTTACGAAGCGGTGGTACCGGTAATATTATCTTCCCGTATACGATGAACGATATCATTACGATCCCTCAATCGGCTACCGTGGAGATCCAGGATAAGAAGTTCGTATTTGTATTGCAGTCTGATAATACGGTGAAGAATACGGAGATCAAGGTTTCCAATTTGGATGATGGTAAGAACTATTTAGTAACAAATGGCTTGAAGTCTGGCGATAAGATTGTCGTGGAAGGCGTACAGATCTTGAAAGACGGTCAAGAGATCCAGCCGATTACTCGTGAGCAACAAAAAGCAAAGTACGATCAGGCCTTGAAAGACCAGCATGACGGTAATTTGCAGACCGCTTTTAATTAATATGTAATCATAGAATAAGACAAATATTCGCTTTTGTCGAGTAAAAACGAAAAACATGAAATTAGATAGATTTATAAACCGCCCGGTGCTCTCCACGGTGATTTCCATCTTGATTGTCATCTTGGGTTTCCTAGGCTTGATTTCCTTGCCGGTTACCCAATATCCGGATATCGCCCCTCCAACCGTATCGGTGAGAGCCACTTATACGGGTGCTAATGCGCAAACCGTATTGAATAGTGTGATTGCGCCTTTGGAGGACCAGATCAATGGTGTTGAGAACATGATGTACATGAGTTCTACCGCCTCGAATAACGGTTCCGCGGAAATTTCCATTTATTTTACGCAGGGAACAGACCCGGATATGGCGGCTGTAAACGTGCAGAACCGTGTGTCTATGGCTCAAGGTTTGTTGCCTGCCGAGGTAACGCAGATTGGTGTGACTACCCAGAAACGCCAGAACTCTATGTTGTTGGTATTTTCTGTATTTGCCGAGGACGATCGTTATGACTCTGAGTTTTTGGAGAATTACGCGAAGATTAACTTGATTCCGGAAGTGCAGCGTGTACATGGTGTAGGTGACGCGAACGTGTTGGGTACGGATTACTCCATGCGTATTTGGTTGAAGCCGGATGTGATGGCTCAATATAAATTAAGTCCGAGCGATGTGACCGTAGCTTTGTCTGAACAAAACGTAGAGGCGGCTCCGGGTTCGTTTGGCGAAAGGGGTAATCAGTCCTTTCAATATACGATTCGCTACAAAGGACGTTTGCAGGAGGCGAATGAGTTTGAGCAGATCGTTGTAAAGGCGTTGCCGGATGGTGAGGTCTTGCGTTTGAAAGATATCGCCGATATCGAGTTGGGGCGTTTGACTTACAACTTTATCAACCGTGTAAATGGTCACGACGCCGTTACCTGTATCGTTTACCAGATGCCGGGAACCAACGCTACGGAAACAATTAGTAACATTGAAACCTTGCTGGAGGAAACCCAGTTGACAATGCCTCCCGGAATGAAGGTGAATGTTTCCATGAATGCCAATGACTTCTTGTTCGCTTCTATCCATGAGGTAATCAAGACTTTGTTGGAGGCGTTCGTATTGGTGTTTATCGTGGTATATGTGTTCTTGCAGGATTTGCGTTCTACGTTGATTCCGGCTATCGCTATTCCGGTTGCCTTGATCGGTACCTTCTTTATGTTATCCTTGATCGGATTTAGTATCAACTTGTTGACTCTTTGTGCTATGGTGCTTGCCATCGCGATTGTGGTCGATGATGCGATCGTCGTCGTCGAGGGTGTCCATGCCAAGTTGGACCAAGGGTACAAGTCGGCGAAACTCGCTTCTATCGATGCCATGAGTGAGTTGGGTGGCGCTATCGTCTCCATTACGTTGGTCATGATGTCCGTGTTTATTCCCGTAAGTTTCATGGGAGGTACGGCCGGTACGTTCTATCGTCAGTTCGGTCTGACGATGGCGATCGCTATCGGTTTATCCGCTTTGAACGCCTTGACATTGAGTCCCGCCTTGTGTGCGATATTCCTGAAACCACACGATACGGAACATAAGGAAAAGAAAACGACCTTCGTTTCCCGATTCCATACTTCGTTTAATGCGGCTTATGATTCTTTATTGGCTAAATACAAGAAAAGTATCGTATTCTTCATTCAGAAGAAATGGCTTTCATTCGGTATTGTTGCCGCATGTATCGCGTTATTGGTGTTTTTGATGCAGGTTACTCCTACGGGTATGGTGCCGAACGAGGACACGGGTACGATTATGGGTGCCGTTACGTTACCCCCGGGAACTTCCCAGGAGCGTACCTATGAGGTAATGAATAAGGTGGATAGCTTGATCGCTGCCGATCCGGCTGTTGAGTCTCGTACGGCGGTTGTCGGTTTTAGCTTCATCGGTGGTCAGGGACCTTCTTACGGTTCATTCATCATCAAGCTGAAAGATTGGGAGGAGCGTTCTATGATGCAAAATTCCGATATCGTATATGGTAGCTTGTTCATGCGTGCCCAAAAGATCGTGAAAGACGCTCAGGTATTGTTCTTTACGCCGCCTATGATCCCGGGTTACTCCGCATCTAGTGATATCGAGTTGAATATGCAGGATAAGACCGGTGGTGAGTTGGATCGTTTCTTTGATATCTCCAAGGAATATATGGCCGCTCTGACGGCACGTCCGGAGATCAAGTCCGCTCAATCTACGTTTAACCCGAATTTCCCGCAATATGAGATCGATATCGACGCTGCCGCCTGTAAGAAAGCCGGTATTAGTCCAGCTGATATCTTGTCTACCTTGCAAGGATATTATGGCGGTTTGTATGCCTCTAACTTTAACCGCTTCGGTAAGATGTACCGTGTAATGGTGCAGGCGGATCCTGATTTGCGTAAGAATATGGAATCTTTGAAAAACATCAAGGTAAAGAGTGGTAATGATATGGCTCCGATTTCCCAGTTCATTACGATGAAGAAGGTGTACGGCCCGGATATCATCAGTCGTTTCAATATGTACACTTCTATCAAGGTGATGGTTGCTCCGGCGGATGGTTATACCAGTGGTCAGGCGTTGAAGGCGATTGACGAGGTGGCTAAGGTAACGCTTCCGGCAGGCTTTGGTTATGAGTTAGGAGGTATGGCGCGTGAGGAAGCAAGTACGAGTGGTAGTACGACGGCTTTGATCTTCTTGCTGTGTTTCGTATTCGTTTACTTGCTGTTGAGCGCGCAGTATGAGAGTTACATCCTTCCTTTGTCCGTATTGCTCTCCGTGCCGTTCGGTTTGATGGGTAGCTTCTTGTTCGTCCAAGGTTGGGCCGCTTTGGGAAATATCCCGGCGTTGAAGATGATCGTAGGAACCATGTCTAACAATATCTATATGCAGATCGCCTTGATCATGTTGGTAGGTTTGTTGGCGAAGAACGCTATCTTGATCGTAGAGTTCGCTTTGGAACGTCGTCGTATGGGTATGAGTATCACATGGGCTGCCGTGTTAGGAGCCGCCGCCCGTTTGCGTCCGATCTTGATGACCTCATTGGCGATGGTGGTCGGATTGTTGCCTATGATGTTCGCATTCGGAGTAGGAGCGCACGGTAACCGTACATTGGGTACAGCGGCTATCGGCGGTATGTTCATCGGTATGATCTTCCAGATCTTTATTGTTCCGGTTTTGTTCGTGGTATTCCAGTACTTACAGGAGAAATTCAAGCCGATCGAATGGGAAGATTTGGATAACAGCGATATGAGTACGGAAATAGAACAGTACGCTAAAATAAAATAAGAGATGACAATGAAGAAACAAATTATATATATGGTATGTGCGACTGCTTTGTTAAGCAGTTGCCATATCTATAAGGCATACGAGCGTCCGGATTCCATCGATGCGACGGGAATTTATCGTGATCCGGTTTCCGAGACTGATACATTAGCCTCCGCGGATACGACCAATATGGGAAACCTTCCTTGGAAGGAAGTTTTTCGTGATCCGAAGTTACAGGCGTTAATTGAGGAGGGATTAGCTAATAACGTAGATATGCAGGCAGCTGTTCTTCGGGTAGAGGAAGCGAAAGTATTGTTGACTTCTGCCCGTCTGTCTTTCTTGCCTTCTATAAACCTTGCTCCCCAAGGTACGATTACGAAGATGGAAAGCAGTGGGTATGTAAAAGCTTACACGGCTCCTGCGGCCGCTAGCTGGGAGGTTGACCTATTCGGAAAGCTCTTGAACGCGAGCCGTGGCCAAAAAGCCTCCTACTTACAGAGCCAGTATTCAAGACAGGCCGTGCGCTCTCAATTGATCGGTGGTATAGCGAATACTTATTATACCTTGTTGATGCTTGATCGGCAGGTGGAAATTACCGCTAAGACGGTTGATATCTATAAAGAGAATATTCGTGTCATGGAGGCTATGAAGATAGCGGGTATGGCTACCGAGGCTGCCGTGACGCAAATGCGTGCCGCTTACCATCAGGTTTCCGGCTCGTTGATCGAGCTGGAGAGCCAGGTGCGTAGCGTGGAAAACTCATTGTCCGTGTTATTGGCTAAGGCCCCTCAACAGATTGATCGGGGTACTTTGGAGGAACAAGTAATGCCGGAGGATATCATGGTTGGTGTGCCTTTGCAATTGTTGGAGAATCGTCCGGACGTAAAGATCGCAGAGATGACACTTGCCAGTGCTTATTATACGACGAACCAAGCCCGTGCCGCTTTTTATCCGGGATTGAATATCACGGCTACGGCTGGTTGGACGAACGGTTCAGGCATACAGGTCGCTAATCCGGGTCAATTCATGTTTCAAGCTTTGGCTTCGTTGGCCCAACCGATCTTCAACAATGGTAAGTTGGTCGCTAACTTGAAGGTATCGAAGGCAGAAGAGAAGATCGCTCAAATGAATTATCAGCAGACAATTCTGGAAGCTGGTAAGGAGGTGAGTGATGCTTTACATGAGTATGATGCCACGAGCAAGAAGCTTGTGCAAGACAGAGCGCAGATCGAGCAGCTAGAGAAAGCGGTGGCTTATACCAGTGCCTTGTTCCAGTCGGCTCAATCTACTTATTTGGAAATCCTTTCCGCCCAGCAGAGTCTTTTGAGTGCCCAGTTGACGGAAGTGTCCGACAATGTGCAGCGTATGCAAGCGGTTGTCAGTTTATACAGTGCCATCGGTGGTGGTAGAGAATAATAACCTTAAATGTAGTAAAGTTATGATTAGTCCATTAGCATATGTAGATTCAAGCGCAAAGATCGGGAAGAACGTTACGATTCATCCTTTTGTGTACATTGATAAGAACGTGGAGATCGGGGATGATTGCGAGATCATGCCTCATGCCAGCTTGATGAGCGGTACACGCATGGGAAATCGCAACCGTGTATTTAACGGGGCTGTTATCGCTGCTGAGCCTCAGGATTTCTTTTATAAGGGAGGTGATACGATCGCCGTAATCGGAGATGACAACGTGATTCGTGAGAATGTGGTGATTAACCGTTCCTCGACAGCGGAAGGACGTACTAGTATCGGTAATGGTAATTTCTTGCATGAGGGGGTACATGTTTCTCATGATACGCAGATCGGAAACTGTAGTGTATTCGGCTATGGTAGTAAGATTTCCGGAAATTGTATCTTGGAAGATTATGTGATCTTCGGAGGCAATGTATTGATGAGCCAAGGATCCCGGGTTGGGGCTTGGGCGATGATTCAAACCGGCTGTCGTTTCCGTAAGGATATACCTCCTTTTATCGTAGCGGCTCAAGAGCCTACCACGTATTATGGCGTGAACTCTTTCATCATGTCTCATGAGGGATTCAGTGAAAAGGTTATCAAGCACATCAGTCATGCGTACCGGATCATCTTCCAAGGAAACAGCAGCCTTACGGATGCCTTGTTAATGATCAAGGATCAGGTTCCGATGAGTAAGGAGATCCAACATATTATAGATTTCGTTGGTGAGTCTAAATTAGGTATTGTCAAATAAATACCAATAACAAACGATAGGTAAAAGCCGAAGGAAATCATTTCCTCCGGCTTTTTTATGTAATGGAAGGACGGTTTGGTTAATAATGTTTGTTAAATAATGGTAAACGTGCAGCATTTGTCTCTTTTTAAGTGTCTTACTAATAAGACAACACACAATGAAATCCAATAAAGGAGGTTTAATATGAAAAAGTCATTTTTATTATATCTTATCATGTCTGTATTTCTCATCGGTTATTGCGCTTGCGATAATGATGAGGAAAATTTTGATACGGCTACTACCGGACAAGTGATCAAAGTCCCGGATGATATCAAATCTTTTAATTCAGTTACAAAAGAAATCGTTTTCGAGAAGAATATTTCTATCAAGCAAGACGTGCGAGGCAATGAGAAGGTTGAATTCCGGATAGCTGGAAACGGTCACTTCACGGTAGGCAGTATCTCTTCGATAAGTTCCGTTATCTATAATGCCCCAGTCTTATTAGGGGATTATCAGAGATATTATTTATATGATGGATATCCTGTTGTAGATGTTCTACAAAATGAGGTAAGTAACCAAGAGGAAAGGGACGAAAACATGCAAAAGATAGAGAAAGCTTGGAGCAACTTCCTGAAAGTATTGAATGAGGCTGGAAAGTTGAAGTAGTGATTACCGGTTTGGGATGTAATTCTGCGATACATCTTTTTTGCGCATTTAATAAGTACGTTCTGTATTACATTTGCTAGCGTTTAAATTTAAGTAAATGTGATGAGTATGGGAAAGAACGATTTTGTATGCGGACGTACATAACCGAGTTATGTGAGGGAGGACATCATTCTACGGCGAAGAGTTATCAAGATGCCTTGAATTCATTCAAGCGGTTTAGTGGTCGGGAGGAAATCCCTTATACCTATATTAATAACGAGAACCTTCTATTTTATCAAAATTTCGGAGAAACTTTGCGTCGACAGATTGGAGAAACGTGTGGCGAGCCAGCCGGAAGGGGAGAAGGATTATGAGGTCTATGTCGCTTCCCAAAAGGAGATGAGCCTCACTGCTGCAGGCAAGCGGAAGTGGGTAGAACGAATCCTGTTCCGCTCCATAGTTTTCATCCGCTGTACCGATACCTTACGTAGAAAGGAGATCGTGCACCTTCCATACATCAAACGTTTCATGGTGAACATCGCCGGAGAGAGGCGAGGCGGCATACGTCCCGTGGCCTTCATCCCGGACGATCAGATGGCCAAGCTTCGCCGGATAGTGGGACCTGTTTTGTGATTCGCATAGACTTGCTTGGCTGTGCCAAGGTCAGTATTTCCCGTGATCTGCTTGGTGGGGTTTCTTTGCTTGTTGCTAAATTATATGCATGTATGTCTGAAAAAGGCAGACAAACCCTGTATCGTGGCTTTTGATGAATTTCAGCAGATTTCCAAATACCCTGAAAAAAATATTGAAGCTTTATTGCGCTCCCATATTCAGCATTTATCTAATGTGCATTTTATCTTTTCAGGCAGTGAGCGTCATTTGGTAACGGAGATGTTCCTCTCTTCCGCTCGTCCATTCTATAACAGTACATCGATTTTGGAATTGTATCCTATCGTCGCTGAAGAATACATACCTTTTGTCTGTCATTGGTTTGATGTGTATGAACGGACTATTCGTGAGGAAGATGTATTGGTTATATATCGTTTGTTTGAGGGGAATACATATTATATGCAGAAAACTTTTCATGAAGCTTTTATAAATACCCCTATAGGCAGTAGTTGTACGTTGGATATATTACGGCAGACAGTTGGTGGAGTTTTGGAAAAGGCAGGCGATGGATATCGCCAACTATTGTCCAGAATTCCCGAACGTCAGAAAGAATTGCTGTATGCCATAGCCTCAGCAGGTAAGGCGGAGAAGATTATGAGTGCCGGTTTCATTCGTAAATATTCATTGGTCTCCAGCAGTGCAGTCCAAGCGGCTGCCCGTAAACTGATGAAATTGGATTTGCTGACTGAAGAAGATAATATTTATTTTATCCCGGATATTCTGTTCCGTATGTATCTTCAGCGGCTAAAGAACACGAATATTATCTTCATTCCGTCGTAACTATCCGTATCCACATAAAAAGAAAGAGGCTAACCCCGAAGGATCAGCCTCTTTTATCGCTTTAATAGAAATTCAAATTAAAGTGCACCCACTTCTTTCAAAGCCTCGTTAGTCTTATGAACAGCGGCAGCGCTCTTAGCGAACAACTCTTTCTCCTCAGCTGTCAATTCCAACTCAACGATCTTCTCGATACCGTTCTTGCCAAGGATAACAGGAACACCGATGCAAAGATCAGATTCTCCGTACTCACCTTCCAAGTAAACAGAGCAAGGAACCATCTTGCCTTGGTTGTGGATGATAGACTCAACAACGAATGCTCCAGCAGCACCCGGTGCGTACCAAGCGGAAGTACCTAACAATTTAGTTAATGTAGCGCCACCAACCATTGTGGAAGCAACAACCTCTTGCAATTTCTCTGCGCTTAACAATTTGCTAACAGGAATACCTTTGTAAGTAGCCAAGCGAGCCAACGGAATCATTGTAGTGTCACCGTGACCACCGATTACCATACCCTCAACCTCGTTAGCGTTACAGCCTAGAGCCTGAGACAAGAAATATTTGAAACGAGAGCTATCCAAAGCACCACCCATACCGATGATACGGTTCTTCGGCAAGCCTAAAGACTTCAATGACAAATAAGTCATTGTATCCATCGGGTTAGAGATAACTACCAAGATTGCGTTCGGAGAGTATTTCAAGATATTTTGAGCTACGCTCTTAACGATACCAGCGTTAACACCGATCAGTTCTTCGCGAGTCATACCCGGTTTACGAGGAATACCAGAAGTGATAACTACAACGTCAGAGTTAGCTGTCTTCTCATAATCGTTTGTGCAACCTACAACCTTAGTATCGAAACCTAGCAATTGAGCGGTCTGCATCATATCCATCGCTTTACCTTCGGATACGCCTTCCTTTACGTCTAGCATTACAACTTCGTCTGCCACTTCATTGAAGGCAAGAACATTTGCGCAAGTAGCGCCTACATTTCCGGCACCAACAACTGTTACTTTTGACATAATAAATAAGTTTTAGTATGTTATTACTTAATAATACGCTATGTTTTTTAACGATGGCAAAGGTACAATCTATTACGGAATAAAGAAATATTTCCGTATATATTTTTGAGGGACATTATTAAATATCGCTAAAGCCTTGTCGAGGCTTCTTGACAACTTGGTACGCTTTTATTTTTAAGATCTTGAGGAAATGTTGTATCTTGGGTGCGAACAAAACTAAACCGAGGGAAGTTTTATTTATATGGGTTATTAATCTTAAATCCAACGTACTTATGAAAGTTTTTATATATATCCGAAAAGTCCTGTTTTTGTTTCTCTGCGGGGCCTTGTCTTTCTCTTACGGCTACGGTCAGGAGCTGCCGCTTCTGCCGGATACGATCAAGCCTCTCTTGTCGGACTCCAATTTGATAGATGAGTTGATCACTGTCGGATATGCTACGGGCAATCGTAGTACTTTATCCGGTTCCGTAAACCGGGTGAATGAAGGGGGGATGAATGAGGGATTGATCTCTACACCCTTGGACGCTCTTCGGGGAAGGGTGTCCGGCGTTAGTATCCCGGTTGGAGGAAATAGCGCCGCTGCCTTGGCTGCCGTCCGGGTCCGGGGTACAACTTCCTTGACGGGAGGTAATGATCCGTTGGTGATTATTGATGGGGTTTTTGCCGATCTTAATTTGCTTAGCTCGATCTATCCGGCGGATATCGAGAACTTCACGATCTTGAAAGATGCCTCGGAGACTGCTCAATATGGTTCTCGTGGTGCTTCCGGTGTTATCGAGGTAACGACAAAGAAAGGGCGGCAGGGAGCTTTTAGTATCAGTTATGATGGGAGTTTCGGTGTGGAGGCGGCTTATAAAAGTTTGGATATGTTATCGGCGAATGGTTTCCGGAAACTGGCGGAGGAACGTAATATCGGTATTTTAGATTTAGGGAATAATACGGACTTTCAGGATGAGATTACCCGGTTGGGGTTGGTGCAGAATCATCATATCGCTTTTGGGGGTGGTTCGGAGACTTCCAGTTATCGTGCCTCCTTGGGATTTGTGGAAAGGGAAGGGGTTATCCGAAATACGAACTCACGTAATTTTACGACCAAGTTGAATATTACGCAGCATGCGTTCAATGATCTTCTGGTCTTTGATTTAGGCATATTTGGTTCCTTGCTAAAAAATGCTTATTTAAATGATGTACAGAAGATGTTCTATTCCGCCGCTACTTTCAACCCGACATTTCCGAATCATAAGAATATGGAGACGGGTAGCTGGGATCAAATAACCAACGCTAGCCAGATCACGAACCCTTTGGCTTGGTTGGAGGTGAAGGATGATGATTCGAATGCTCATATAAATACGCACTTAAAACTGGTTTTTAACTTGAGTAAGCATTTAATGTTTACGGCTTTCGGTTCGTATACCTATAATGTAATAGATAACGCCCAATACCTCCCTACTTCGGTTTGGGCGCATGGGCAGGCTTATCGGGGGGAGCGGAAAACAGAATCTTTATTAGGAGATTTCATGTTGGCCTATAGAAAAGACTTTGGTTTGCATCAGCTAAATGTATTGGGATTGGCGGAAGCTCAGAAAATGATAACGAGAGGTTTTTATACGACTGCGACGAATTTCAGTACCGATCGTTTTGGTTATGATAATTTACAGGCAGGTGCGGTACGTTTATGGGAGGGGACCGGTTCTTACTATGAGGCTCCTCATCTGGCTTCTTTCCTTGGACGTGTGAATTATATTTATGATGGAAAGTATATCGCTACCGTGAATGCCCGTGCGGATGCCTCTTCGAAAGTGGGGGCCAATAATAAATGGGGTTTTTTCCCTTCGGCTTCTGTCGCTTGGGTGTTGACCGAAGAGGAGTTTATGGAAGGTGTCTCGTGGGTAAGGAATTTAAAGATTCGTTCGGGATATGGCCTATCCGGTAATCAAGATGCGATCGATTCTTACAATTCTTTGCGATTGATGAAGCCTAATGGGATTGTTTCCGTAAATGGTGCGCCCACCGTTACCTTGGGTACGATCCGTAATGCGAATCCGGACTTGAAATGGGAGGTGAAACGTACGTTCAATGCCGGTATCGATGCCGGGTTTTTCGACAATCGTTTTATTCTTGCCGTAGATTATTATAATTCCAAGACGGATGATATGTTGTATTTATACGATGTAAGCGTTCCGCCTTTCGCTTATAATAAAATGTTGGCGAATCTGGGATCGATGCGAAATAGTGGCGTGGAATTGGGTATTGGCGTCACGCCCTTGCGTACGAAAGATATGGAATTGAATATAAACGTAAACGTAACTTTCCAACGGAATAAATTGCTCTCCTTGAGCGGTTACTATAAAGGGGAATATATGTCCGCCCCGGAATATACTAGCATCTCGGATTTAAATGGGGCTGGTTTCCATGGAGGGTATAATCATATCGTTTATCAAATGGTCGGACAGCCTTTGGGTGTTTTTTATTTACCGAAATGTACAAGTTTGGTTTCCGATGGGAACGGCGGCTATAAGTATGAGATTGAGGACTTGAATGGAAACGGGGTGAGTTTGGAGGATGGTGAGGATCGTTATATTGCGGGACAAGCCATGCCGAAAACACTTTTAGGCTCTAATATCAGTTTCCGGTATAAACAATTCGATCTATCAGTACAGATTAACGGAGCCTTTGGGCATAAGATTTATAATGGAACATCGCTAACTTATATGAATATGGATATATTTCCGGATTATAACGTGTTGCGAGAAGCCCCATCCCGGAATATCCAAGATCAGACGGCTACGGATTATTGGTTGGAGAAAGGGGATTATATCAATTTTGATTATTTGACGTTGGGTTGGAACGTGCCTCTTGGTAATTTAAGGAAATATGTAAGAAACGTACGGCTTTCGGTTTCCGTAAATAATTTGGCGACAATTACAGGTTATTCGGGATTGACTCCGATGATAAATAGCTCTATCGTAAATAATACCTTAGGTATAGACGATAAGCGATCTTATCCGGTGGTTCGTTCCTATACGATGGGGTTGAGTTTTAATTTTTAAAAAGGTGTTCGTATGAGAAAGCTTTCTATTTTATCCTATATATTTGCGGGTTTGATGTTATCGTCGTGCGATGGCTATCTGAAAGAGGACCCTCGTGATCAGCTTTATCCGGAGGATGCGTACGATACCCCTCAGAATGTCTATCTGAATACGGTTGCTTCCTTATATAATTATATCGGAGGTTATAGCGATAGCCAAGGATTGCAGGGAACGTACCGGGGTGTCTACGACTTGAATACCTTTACGACTGACGAGGCCATGCTCCCGACTCGTGGCGGCGACTGGTATGACGGCGGTTTCTGGCAAGGTCTCTTCTTGCATAAGTGGGGAACGAATAGTGACGCTATCCAAGCTACTTGGGAATATCTGTATAAAGTAATCGTATTAAGCAATCAATCTTTAGAGATATTAGGCGAGTTGCGGCAAAAAACGGATTATAACGATTTAGATCGGTATGAGGCGGAGGTTCGTGCTTTTCGTGCGATGTATTATTATTATTTAGTCGATATGTTTGGCCGTGTCCCTCTTATCGTTTCTTCTTCCATTCCGGTGAAAGACGTGCGGCAGAGTGACCGGAAAGAGGTCTTTGATTTTGTTGTAAAAGAATTACAAGAATCCCTTTTGTTATTGAGTACGGCGCATAGTAATTCGCCCGGCGATTATTATGGAAGGATTACGAGACCGGTTGTTTATTTCTTATTGGCGAAGTTGGCCTTAAACGCAGAAGTGTTTACGGATAACGACTGGACGGATGGTCTGCGTCCGAATGGACGGGAAATCTATTTTAGGGTAGGCGAGAGGAAGTTGAACGCTTGGCAAACGGCTGTGGCGTACTGTGATTCAATAACAGACTTAAACTATAGCTTATCTCCGAACTATGCGGATAATTTTTCTGTATTTAATGAATCGTCCGGAGAGAATATCTTCACGATTCCGATGGATAAGAACTTATATACGAACCAAATGCAATATCTTTTCCGCTCCCGTCACTATAATCATGCCAAAGCATATGGATTGGGGGGAGAGAACGGCTCTTGCGCTACGATAGAGGCCCTTCGGGTATTTGCGTATGGGACGGACTCGGTCGATACCCGATTTTATGAGAATTATTACGCCGATACGATGTTTGACCTCAATGGTGATACGATTCGGTTAGATAATGGGACTCCTTTGGTGTATTTACCTCTAGAGGTTAGGTTGGATTTGTCTAGGTTGCCTGCCGAGAAAACGGCGGGTGCCCGCATGAAGAAATACGAGATCGATAAGATGGGGACGAAAGATGGAAAGCTATCGGATAATGATATCGTATTATTCCGTTATGCGGATGTCTTGTTAATGAGATCGGAAGCGAAAGTTCGTAATGGAGAGAATGGGGATGAAGAGTTGAATGCCGTTCGTTTCCGTGTGGGAATGTTACCTCGTAAGGCGACATTAGAAAATATTTTGGCTGAGCGTCAACTGGAATTGGCTTGGGAAGGCTGGAGGAGGCAGGATTTGGTACGTTTTGGAAAGTTTACCCGCCCTTATACGGATCGCCCTCAATTGCCCCATGAATCGAATGGCTATACCACCGTTTTTCCCATTCCCGATAAAGTCCGTTCCTTGAATCCGAACTTGACACAGAATCCGGGGTATTAACTTGGACTTTGGGTGAAAACAAAGAATTAGTTTTCACCCAAAGAGCATCTCTTATTCTACATACAATACCAAACCTTTCAGATATTCCCCTTCCGGATGGTAGATATTCACCGGATGGTCTGCGGGTTGGGTTAATTGATGCAAGATACGAACGCTACGGCCGGATTGGGCGGCGGCGCTAAATACAGCTAAACGGAAGTTTTCCTTGCTGACAACCTGTGAGCAGGAGAAGGTAAACAAGATTCCTCCCGGCTTGATCTTCTCGAAAGCGATCGCATTTAATTTGCGATACCCTTGTAAGGCGTTACGTAGTACATTCTTATGTTTAGCGAACGCAGGAGGGTCCAATATGATTAAATCATAATTACTTCCCATTTTTTCCAAATACTTAAACGCATCTTCCGCATATGCCTCATGACGGGGATCTCCCGGGAAATTCAACTCGACATTCTTTTTCGTCAAAGAAATCGCTTTCGCCGAACTGTCTACGGAATGAACCACCTTAGCGCCTCCTCTCATCGCATAGAAAGAGAAACCGCCCGTATAACAGAACATATTCAATACGGAGCGATCCTTTGCGTAATGCTCCAACAAAGAGCGATTCTCCCGTTGATCCACGAAGAAACCTGTCTTTTGGCCTTTCTGCCAGTCTACACAGAATTTCAGTCCGTTTTCTATAGCGATATCTTCCACTTCGCCTCCGAATAAGTAACCATCTTCGCTACCTAAATTCGCTTTATAAGGTAAAGTCGCTTCCGATTTATAGTAGATGTTTTGTAAAGTATCGCCCAATACCGCTTTCAAAGCCTCTGCGATCTGATGACGGGCATAATGCATTCCTACCGAATGTGCTTGCATAACCGCCGTATGCGCATACATATCGATCACCAATCCCGGTAAATTATCGCCTTCGCCGTGAATCAGGCGGAACGTATTATTATTTTCTACCCCAGCCAGCCGCAAGGTCTTTCTGAGTTCGTAAGCAATACGGATACGTTCGATCCAAAAAGCATCGTCGATGGGGATTGGGGTGAAAGATAACACACGTACGGCGATACTGCCGATTTGGTAATGGCCGATCGCCAAAAAACGCTGGTTCGCTCCGTATACCTCTACCAAGTCACCCTCTTCCGGGTCGCCTTCAACAGATTGGATCGCTCCGGAAAATACCCATGGATGGAAACGCAATAGCGATTCTTCTTTCTTAGGCTTGAGAAAAACTTTACAATACTTCATTTATGCTTGATTCAATAAATTATATATTCTTAGGCAAGCCCAAGCATCGAGGGCCGCATATTTCTTTTGTGAGTCTGTCAATACATCTGCCTCCCAATTCGTGAGGCGTTGTCCTTTTGATATTTTTTTTTGGAAAAGTATCGCATATATCTTTTGCAGGCTGGCATCCTCAATGCCGAACTGGCCTACGTAATTCTGTAAATCAAGGAAATTGGCGGGTTCTATATCCGAACGCTTCCGTATCGCCCCGAAATCATCCCGTAAAGATAACCCGATCTTTAAGGTCGAACTGCTTTTCAGGAATTTCTCCAGAGATTCCGGTATACCGATATGATTCAAGCGGAACAAGAAACAAGTATCATCCGTTGATATCTGCATCAATGAGATCTTGTAACGCTGTCCTTTCTTAAAGCTGGGACGGGTCTCCGTATCAAAACCGACAATCGGAAAACGCAGCAAGTACTCTACGGCCTTGTCTGCCTCCTCTTTACTAAGGATCGTAATGATACGTCCCTTGAATTCCTCTACGGTAAGTTTCGCTATTTCCTCTTTAGTAATTGTATGTATAAATTGTTGTATCATTCTTCCTCTTCATTCTTTTCCAAATCCTCATCACCACTGTAACGCATAGCGTGCAACGCTTTCAAGGCATTCAATAATTGCTGTCCCCAGTATTCTTGGAAGTTCGTGCGGCACAAAGCGATAGCCTCTTGCATAACTTCCTCGTTTCCTTGACGGAATAAAGATACGAAATTTCCTGTATCTTGATAGACATCTGCCAAATTCTCGGAAATAAACGCTGCGATAGGAGTATCGCTATACCGCATATCCGCATGAAATGTTTCCAGATAGGAATCTCGTTCGCCAAGCAAACCGGCTATCCGTGAACGAACCGACTCGTACATGTCTTCTGAAACGGAAAGCTCAAGCTCGGTTTCCTCTTCAGATTCCACTTCGGGCAACAGGCTGGCCTTTAAATATAAAAGAGGCAAAAGTTTTGTCGCCTTATCTACGAAGTCGAAAAGCCCGGTATTTCCGGCGGCCTCAACAAAGGTACAATATTCCAGTGCTACCGTAACAAATTCTAGCGTGTTGCGCTCGTATATCGGATTTTCTTCTTTTTCCATGTGCCTGTTCGTCTAATCATTCTTGATAACAATTCGCAAAAATACAACAAAAATCCGTTTTTTTCGTGATAAAGCCCCGAATATTCTTTTTGCTCTTGAGTTCAAAACATCGTTTATGTTAATTTGCTTTTTTTGTGATAAAAACGAACGTATTATTTATGTAAACAGAAAAATGATCTTATATGTTACGTAAAATTAGATTAACACTCGCTGTCATTATCTTTACTATGACCACTCTTTTGTTCCTTGACTTTACGGGGGTAACGCATTGCTGGTTGGGATGGATAGCAAAAATGCAATTCCTGCCGGCCTTATTGGCGGTGAATGTTGGGGTTGTATCGGTATTATTGGTATTAACCTTACTCTTTGGACGTGTCTATTGTTCGGTTATTTGTCCGTTAGGCGTATTTCAAGATGTTGTTTCTTGGATAGCCGGAAAACGCAAAAAGAATCGTTTCTCTTATTCTCCGGCAGTCTCATGGTTACGTTATGGAATGTTAGGAATTTTTATTATCGCTTTTTTAGCGGGTATCGGTTCTCTGGTGGCTCTATTAGATCCGTATGGAGCCTATGGACGAATAGCCTCGAATCTTTTTGCTCCTTTATATCAATGGGGAAATAATCTCTTGGCTTATTGGGCGGAGCGTGCGGATAGTTATGTCTTTTATTCTGTAGATATGTGGATAAAAAGTGTGGCTACGTTTGGGGTAGCGCTCGTTACGTTTGTGGTTCTTTTCCTATTGGCTTGGCGTAATGGACGTACGTATTGTAATACGATCTGTCCGGTGGGTACGGTCTTGGGATTTGTCGCCCGTTTTTCTTTTTTAAGACCGGTGATCGATGTAGAGAAATGCAACGGATGTGGCTTATGTGCCCGTAATTGCAAGGCTGCCTGTATAGATTCGAAAAATCATTCGATTGATTATAGTCGTTGCGTTACTTGCTTGGACTGCATCGATAAATGTAAAAGAGGAGCTTTGACATATGTGCCTCGTAAACGAAAAACAGAATCGGAGAGAGAGGCTGATCGACCTGAAGAAAACACCCGCCGTAATTTCTTAACCTTTACGGGATTGCTGGCGACATCGGTATTGAAAGCCCAGTCGGGGGTAAATGCGGATGGAGGGTTGGCGGATATTGCGGATAAGTTAACCCCGGATCGTATGACCCCGATAGTTCCGCCCGGGGCTTTGAGTTTACGAAACTTCACCGGACATTGTACGGCTTGTCAACTCTGTGTCTCGGTATGTTCGAATCAAGTTTTGCGTCCTTCTACAGATCTAAAGAAGTTTATGCAACCGGAAATGTCGTATGAGCGAGGATATTGTCGTCCGGAATGTACGAAATGCTCCGAGGTTTGTCCGACCGGTGCGATCCAATTGATTACGAAAGCGGACAAATCCGCCACGCAGATTGGACATGCGGTATGGATCAAGGAAAATTGTGTGGTGAATACCGATGAGGTAAATTGTGGCAACTGTGAGCGGCATTGTCCGACGAAAGCTATTCAGATGGTGGCGAAAGACCCCAATGATCCTAAATCATTGAAAGTACCGGTTATCGATACGGAACTTTGTATCGGTTGTGGCGCATGTGAATATTATTGTCCGTCTCGTCCGTTAAGCGCAATCTATGTTGAGGGACATGAGAGACATCGTACGGTTTAATAATCTCAAAAAATGTATGGTAATGAGTAATAATAATATAGATCGCAGGAATTTCTTAAAAGTATTGAGCACCGGTACGGCCGCTGCCTCGACAGGGCTTTTATATGGATGTGGTGGAGATCCTAAGCGGCAAGGTGTGTCGCAGACCGGAAGCTATTTGGGTGAAGTCCCGACAGATAAGATGACATACCGGACGAATCCGCATACGGGCGATAAGGTCTCCTTGTTAGGATATGGATGTATGCGCTGGCCGTTGCGTCAGAAAGCGGATGGATCGGGGGAAGAGATCGATCAAGAAGCGGTGAATGCATTGGTGGATTATGCGATTGCTCATGGCGTGAACTACTTTGATGTGGCACCGGTTTACGTGCGCGGTCTTTCCGAACAGGCAACAGGGCTAGCTCTTAGTCGCCATTCCCGGGATAAATATTTTATCGCCACGAAGCTTTCAACCCATCGTCCTGTACCGGAATGGCGTACTCTTGAGGGCTCCAAGGGCTTGTTCGAACAGTCGCTAAAGAATCTGCGAGTGGATTATATCGATTATTATCTGATTCATGGCGTAGGTCTGGGGGGCATGGACGATTTGAGGAAGCGCCTTTACGATAACGGTGTCTTGGATTTCTTGTTAAAGGAGCGGAAAGCCGGTCGTATCCGCAATTTGGGCTGGTCGTTTCATGGAGACGTCAAGGTCTTCGATTATTTGTTATCCTTGGATATCCCTTGGGACTTCGTTCAGATCCAGTTGAATTACGTGGATTGGAAAAATGCTTCTGGTTGGAACGTGAATGCGGAGTATTTGTATGGGGAATTGGAGAAGCGTAATATTCCCGTCGTTATCATGGAGCCTCTTTTAGGCGGGCGTTTATCTCGGCTGAATGCCCTTTCGTTGGCTAAATTGAAACAGATGCGTCCGGATGACAGCCCGGCCTCGTGGGCTTTTCGGTATGCGGGCTCTCCAAAAGGAGTACTGACCGTGCTGAGTGGTATGGTGTATATGGAGCATTTACAAGAGAACATCCGAACCTTCTCGCCTTTGGAACCGATTACGGAACAAGAAAATAAGGCTTTGGAAGAGGTGACGGAGAGGATGCTACATTCGGATTTCGTACCTTGTACGGAATGTCAGTATTGTATGCCTTGTCCGTATGGCTTGGATATTCCGGGAACGTTCGCTCATTATAACCGTTGCGTAAATGACGAGCTGGTTGCGAAGAGTTCACAGGATGCGAATTATCGGGAGGCTCGCCGGGCGTTCTTAGTCGGTTATGATCGTAAGGTTCCTAAACTTCGTCAAGCCGGACACTGTATAGGATGCGATAAATGCGTACCGAAATGTCCGCAAGGCATTAAGATACCGGAGCAAATGCGAAAGATCGATCAATACGTGGAGCAATTGAAACAAGAGACTTTATAGTCTTATTTAAAATACCTGCTTTATTCGTGATAAATCCCCGATTATTCTTTTTAGTCGGGGATTGTTCTCTATTATTACCTGTTTTACTATTTTTGTCGAAATAATAGAAGGAATGTTAATGATAGACTAATGTTGGATATACTAATAGGATAAAAAACCGATCGAGTTATGAGTTCATGTGGAAAGAATGAGAACCCTCAAGAGATGAATCGCCGTAAATTCTTGAAGGTATTTGGGGGTGGGGCTGTCGCCTCTTCGGCGGCGCTTTACGGTTGCGCTCCCAAGAATGAGCCGGGGGCGGCTGTGGCGTTAGGTGAGGTTCCTACCGATAAAATGACCTATCGCCAACATCCTACGAATGGCGATAAGGTTTCTATTTTAGGATATGGTTGTATGCGTTGGCCCTTGAAACAAGGATCGGACGGTAAAGACCAGATTGATCAAGAAGCCGTGAATCGTTTAGTGGATTATGCGATAGAGCATGGGGTGAATTACTTTGATACTTCTCCTGTTTATGTACAAGGTATGTCCGAGAAAGCGACCGGTATCGCATTGGCACGCCATCCTAGGAACTCCTATTATTTGGCCACTAAACTGTCAAACTTCCAGAACTATACGAGAGAAAACTCGTTGGCGATGTATCGGCAGTCGTTCCGTGATTTGCAAACCGATTATCTGGATTATTATTTGCTTCACTCTATCGGTGGGGGGAATGGTATCGAGCTTTTCAATGACCGCTATATAAATAATGGAATGCTTGATTTCTTGGTGAAAGAACGGGAAGCGGGACGTATCCGTAACCTAGGTTGGTCTTTTCATGGGGATGTAAAAGTGTTTGATTATGTGTTGGATATGGGCGTGAAATGGGATTTCGTTCAGATACAGCTGAATTATCTGGACTGGAAACATGCCTCGGGGCGTAACGTAAACGCTGATTATCTGTATGGCGAATTAGAGAAGCGAGGTGTTCCGGCGATTATCATGGAACCGCTATTAGGAGGTCGCTTATCGAATGTTCCGGATCATATCGTTGCTCGTTTGAAACAGCAACGGCCTGAGAATAGCGTGGCTTCATGGGCTTTTCGTTTCGCCGGCTCTCCGGATGGGGTCTTGACGGTGCTAAGCGGCATGACTTATATGGAGCATTTGCAAGATAATATCCGTACCTATTCCCCGCTTATCCCGGTAACGGACGAGGAGAAAGACTTTTTGGAAGAGACGGCCCAGCTTATGATGAAATATCCGACAATACCTTGCAATGATTGCAAATATTGTATGCCTTGTCCATATGCGTTGGATATTCCGGGTATTCTCTTACATTATAATAAATGTGTGAACGAAGGGAATGTTCCGAAAAGCGCACAAGACGAAAATTACGCGAAAGCTCGTCGTGCCTTCTTAGTCGGTTATGACCGGAGTGTCCCAAAGTTGCGTCAAGCGAACCATTGTACAGGGTGTGAGCAATGTAATCCTCATTGTCCGCAGGGTATCGATATCCCCAAAGAGATGCAGCGTATCGATAAATTCGTGGAAGAGTTGAAAGTGAATGGTTAACCTTTAAACAAACGGAAAATTATGTTACGAAAAATAAGAATATTCGCCGCCACCTTTTGCTTTGTGCTGATAACCCTGTTATTTCTTGATTTCACGGGTACGATTCACGCTTGGTTCGGATGGTTGGCAAAGATACAGTTTTGGCCTGCGTTGTTGGCTTTGAATGTCGGTGTTGTGGTAGGGTTGATAATCTTGACTCTTTTATTGGGGCGTGTATATTGTTCCGTTATCTGCCCTTTAGGGGTATTGCAAGATATCATTTCGTGGTTTGCTAGTAAACGGAAGAAATACCGCTTTTCCTATTCTCCCGCATTGAAGTGGGTACGTTATGGTACCTTGGTTATTTTTATATTGGCTTGTATCGCTGGTATCGGTTCCTTGGTAGCGTTGATTTCGCCTTATAGCGCTTATGGGCGTATCGCTTCTAATTTATTTGCGCCAATCTATCAAGAGGGCAACAATCTATTGGCCTATTTCGCAGAACGTATGGATAGTTACGCATTCTATTCGGTGGACGTATGGGTGCGTAGCCTGGCTACGATGGGAATCGCTATTCTGAGCTTTGTCATATTGGCGATTTTAGCTTGGAGAAATGGACGTACATATTGTAATACGATCTGTCCGGTAGGTACGGTTCTCGGTTTTTTGTCGAAGTATGCTTTACTTAAACCTCGTATTGATACCGATAAATGTAATGGTTGCGGATTATGCGCACGTAAATGCAAGGCTTTCTTGCATCGACTCTAAGAATCATGCGATCGATTATAGCCGTTGCGTGACTTGTATGGACTGTTTGGATAATTGCCGTCAAGGCGCGATTTCGTATACGAGGGCACACAAGGCTGATAAAGCTACTTCGGTAAAAGAATCCTCAACGAAGGACACTACGGATGTTTCCCGCCGTCGAGCCTTGTCAGCTACGGCATTGGTAGCCATGTCTTCTGTTTTGCATGCTCAGCAGAAAAAGCTGGAGGATTATGTGGAGATGAAGAAAGACGGAGGCTTTGCGCCGATTAAAGAACGTAAAGAGCCGAATCGTTTGGCACCATTGGTTCCTCCCGGAGCCTTGAGTATTGGGAATCTGGCCCAACATTGCACGGGGTGCCAGCTTTGTGTATCTGTCTGCGAGAATCATGTCTTGCGTCCGTCTACGGATCTGATGAAACTGATGCAGCCGGAGATGGCTTTCGATAGAGGGTATTGCCGTCCGGAATGTGTGAAATGTTCGGAGGTTTGCCCGACGGGAGCGATCAAACCGATTACGAAAGAAGACAAATCTGCTATACAGATCGGTCATGCCGTATGGGTAAAAGATCTTTGTATTGTCAATACGGACGGTATGAGTTGTGGTAATTGTGAACGCCATTGCCCGACAAAATCGATCCAGATGGTGGCGAAAGATCCTGCAGATCCGAAGTCGTTAAAGATCCCGGTGATCAATACGGAAACTTGTATTGGTTGTGGTGCTTGCGAGTACCTTTGTCCATCTCGTCCTTATAGTGCGATCTATGTAGAAGGACATGAGATGCACAGATCTATTTAATGCCGTTAAAATCTATCCCCAAAAACATGTACGTGTTTCCGCGAAAACATGTACATGTTTTTCAGAAAACACGTACGTCTTTTTTTCAAAGGTTCGTCAGACTCGATTTTTCTATGTACATTTGCGTGTTATAAAAGAATTATTGAGAAACTATTTATGGCAAAGAAGACAACAACAAAGCAAAATCATACAGAGCCGAGCTGGTTCGCAGCCTTGAAGACTTTTTTTACAAATGAACGGACCCGTTTCATTACAGGTTTGATTATCTCTATACTAACCATTTACGTAGGGCTTGCCTTGATTTCGTTTTTCTTTACAGGAGCCGCCGATCAAAGTAAAATAGAGAATGTTCCTTTAGGGGATTTGTTGACCAATCGAGGATCGGTAGAAAATTGGACGGGCGTACGCGGGGCGTATTTGTCTGATCTATTGATGAACCGTTGGTTTGGCATCTCTTCTTTTATGATCCTCTTTTTCTTGGGATCGGTTGGGGCGAAACTCATGAATTTAAATAAAGTATCCTTGTTGAGACGTTTCTTGTTCAGTGCTTCGGTGTTGATCTGGGGATCTGTGTTTTTTGCTTTCATATTTATCAAGGGATATGAGGATACGTTTATTTATCTAGGCGGTCAACACGGATATTACATCTCGGAGATGTTTATTACCAATATCGGAATTCCCGGAACGATCTTGCTTTTATTAGGCTCATTCTTAATCATCGCTATTTTTACCAGTAAGAAGACTATTCCGTTCTTGCAGCGTATGTTCTCTTTAGGTTGGGTGAAAAATCGTTTGAAACGTGAAGGCCGAGAAGATGAGGTTGAAGTGGATCAGACGGAAAAAGAGGATATTGTAATTCCTCGCTCTAAGCCTGTCGTAGAGCAACCGGATGAACAACCGGAAATGGATGATTACGAAGAGTTTGATACGGAGGCTGAATTGTTGGAGGCCGAAGGGAAAGAAAACCGTAAAACAGAACCGGAATATCAGGAGGAAGAGGTCGCTGGTGATGATTTAGTAGTTACGATCGCTAAAGGTGACGACGATCCTATATGCGAAAAGACAGATGAGATAAATACCCCGGAATCAGAGGATGGGGAGGATGCTGGATTCACGGTGGAGGTTGCCGCCGGTAATGATGAAACCTACGATGCTTCGGCCTTGGGTACGTATGATCCCCGTTTGGATCTTTCCCGTTATGTATTTCCTACCTTGGACTTACTGAAAGCGTATGATAGTGGGAGCATGGAGATCAATCGGGACGAATTGGCAGAAAACCAACGCTTGATCAAGCAAGCCTTGGAAGATTTCAATATCAAGATCGCCTCGATCAAGGCAACAGTCGGACCTACGGTTACGCTTTATGAGATTGTACCCGAGGCGGGTGTCCGTATTTCTAAGATCAAGAACTTGGAGGATGATATCGCCTTGAGTTTATCCGCTTTGCAGATCCGTATTATCGCTCCGATGCCCGGAAAGGGAACGATCGGTATCGAGGTGCCGAATAAGAATCCTCAGACGGTATCGATGCAATCTGTTATCGCTTCACGCCGATTCGTTGAGGGTAAGTATGAGTTGCCTGTGGCGATGGGTAAGACGATTACGAACGAGGTGTTCATGTTCGATCTTTGTAAGACACCGCATCTATTGGTAGCCGGTGCTACGGGGCAAGGTAAGTCTGTCGGTCTAAATGCGATCATCACTTCCTTATTATATAAGAAGCATCCATCGGAGTTGAAATTCGTGATGGTAGACCCGAAAATGGTTGAGTTTAGTATCTATTCCAAGATAGAACGTCATTATCTGGCGAAACTTCCGAATGCGGAGAAGCCGATCGTTACGGAGCCAGCTGACGCTGTCGCTACATTGAACTCGTTGGTGATCGAGATGGAAGACCGGTACCGTTTACTGGTGAACGCGAATGTTCGTAATATAAAGGAATACAACGCTAAGTTTATCGAACGGCGGTTGAACCCGCAGAAGGGACATCGCTTCTTACCCTATATCGTGGCAGTGGTGGATGAGTTTGCCGACTTGATCGCAGTGGCCGGACGTGAGATCGAGTTGCCTATCTCTCGTATTGCGGCGAAGGCCCGTGCGGTAGGTATCCATATGATCTTGGCTACGCAACGCCCGGATACAAAGGTGATTACCGGTACGATCAAGAGTAACTTTCCGAGCCGTATTGCCTTTAAGGTTGCTTCTATGATCGATTCACGTACGATTCTGGATGCTCCGGGCGCTAACCGTTTGATCGGACGGGGCGATATGTTGATTGTCGTGGCGGGACAAGAGCCGGTTCGTGTGCAATGCGCTTTTGTAGATACGCCCGAGGTGGAGGATATCGTGGATTATATCGGTGAGCAGGCTGGCTTCCAAACCGCTTATCTGCTTCCGGACTATGTACCGGAAGGGGGGGAGGCATCGACTTCGGGAGCTGTCGATTTATCAGATCGAGACCCCTTATTTGATGAGGCGGCTCGCTTGATCGTGATTCAGCAACAAGGTTCTACTTCTTTGATCCAGCGTAAATTCGCTATCGGTTATAATCGTGCCGGACGTTTGATGGATCAATTGGAGGCTGCCGGTATTGTTGGCCCGTTTGAGGGAAGTAAGGCCCGTCAAGTATTGGTGCAAGATGAGTATTCGTTGGAGCAAGTATTAAATGCTTTGAAATAAATATGAGAAGAGAACATAAAATAAGAGTGTGGCGGTGTAGTGCGTTTGTCGGATTATTCTTGTGTTTCCTGTTGGGACTAGGAGTGGGGGCACATGCCCAGAACGCGAATGATATCTTGAGGAAGGCGGCCGCTGCTTATGAGAATTCAAATGGGATAAGTGCTTCTTTTACGATGTTTACCCGTTCTGCCGGTCAGAATGCGGGAGAGAGTTTTGAGGGAACCATCCAGATGAAAGGTGATAAGTTTACATTAGTTACGCCGGAGGCGCTTACTTGGTTTAATGGTACGACGCAATGGACGTATGTGGAACGGAACGATGAGGTGAACGTGACGAATCCTACGGGAGAGGAGTTGCAATTTACAAATCCCGCTCTTTTATTAAATAGTTATAAGAAGGGATTCACGGCGGCTTATAAAGGCGAGAGTACGGCACCGAACGGAAAAGCCGCTTACGATGTGGAATTGACACCGAAGAAAAAAGGGGATATCGTGAAAGTGGAGTTGCAAATCGAGAAATATTCAAATTTCCCGGCTCGTATCACGGTTACTTCTAAAAACGGCGTTAGCAGTACGATCCAGATCAGCCAATTGAAAACAGGTATAAACCAACCAGATCGTTTTTTTGTTTTTAACGAAGGGGATTATCCGGACGTAGAGGTGATAGACCTTCGATAATAGAGAATTGAAAATTGATAATTAATACTTAGATACTATGAGCGATTCAGTGAATGAGAAAGTACGTTGCCTTATTATAGGCTCGGGTCCAGCAGGTTATACGGCAGCGATTTATGCTTCCCGTGCAAATTTATCTCCGGTGCTTTATGAAGGAATACAGCCGGGGGGACAATTAACGACAACTACGGAGGTGGAGAATTTCCCGGGATATCCGGACGGTATAACCGGTCCTGAGTTAATGGAAGATTTAAAAAAACAAGCCGTCCGTTTTGGTGCGGATATCCGTTTCGGTATCGCTACCGCCGCTGATTTGGGTGAGGCTCCTTATAAAATTACGATTGATGGCGAGAAAGTGATCGAGACGGAGACTTTGATTATCGCTACGGGTGCTTCCGCGAAGTATCTGGGTCTTCCGGATGAACATAAGTATGCGGGTATGGGTGTATCCGCTTGTGCTACTTGCGATGGTTTCTTCTATCGTAAAAAGACGGTAGCGGTAGTGGGTGGTGGAGATACGGCCTGTGAGGAAGCGATTTACTTGGCTGGTTTGGCGAAGCAGGTTTACTTGATCGTGCGTAAACCCTATTTGCGTGCTTCAAAAGTAATGCAAGAACGTGTCTTCAAAACTCCGAATATCACGGTACTTTTCGAGCATAATACCTTAGGTTTGTTTGGAGAGAATGGCGTGGAGGGTGCTCATTTGGTAAAACGTATGGGAGAGCCGGATGAGGAGAAAGTGGATATCGCCATCGATGGTTTCTTCTTGGCGATTGGTCATAAACCCAATTCGGACATCTTCAAGCCATGGGTAGATACGGATGAGGTTGGTTATATCGTGACGGTTCCGGGAACTCCCCGCACGAAAGTTCCGGGTGTATTTGCCGCTGGAGATGTCGCTGATCCCCATTATCGTCAAGCTATTACCGCTGCGGGAAGTGGTTGTAAGGCAGCTATTGAGGCCGAACGTTATTTATCAGAGATCGGAAAATAATCCGTGGGAGGAGGGTGTGCCATATCATAAATTATGACACACTGTCCTCTTGCCTTGAAATACAAGTTTACCATGAATTTAAAATCTACTCTTCTTTTGCTACTTTGCCTGATGATGGCAGGAATGGTAGCGGCAAAGGATAATACGAAAGTGATAGCCCATCGGGGGTATTGGAAAACGGAGGGCTCTGCCCAGAACTCTATCCGCTCTTTGGAACGTGCTAGCGAAATTGGTGCCTATGGCTCGGAATTCGACGTGCATCTTACAGCAGACAATGTGTTGGTTGTCTACCACGATAATGATATCCAAGGAAAACATATCCAATCTTGTACATACGATGAATTGAAGGATCTACAATTGAGTAACGGCGAAAAGCTCCCTACTTTGGAACAATATTTGAAACGTGCGAAGAAATTGAAGAATATCCGGTTAATATTTGAATTGAAATCCCATGATACCCCGGAACGTAATCGAGATGCGGCAAGGTTATCTGTGCAAATGGTAAAGCGTATGAAATTAGCGAAACGTACGGATTACATATCTTTTAATATGGATGCTTGTAAAGAATTTATCCGTCTATGTCCGAAATCTGAGGTTTCTTATCTGAATGGAGAATTATCCCCGATGGAATTGAAAGAGCTTGGTTTTACAGGATTAGACTACCATTATAAAGTCTTGCAATCTCATCCGGATTGGGTGAAGGATTGTAAAGTCCTAGGCATGACTTCGAATGTCTGGACCGTAGATGACCCTAAATTAATGGAAGAGATGATCGATATGGGAGTCGATTTTATTACGACTGATTTACCGGAAGAGACTCAAAAAATACTACATTCGCGGGCTCAATAAGGCATTATAAAGATGAGAAAGTTTTGTCTGTTGCTTATCCTGTCGCTGGCTTTACCCGTTTTTTGTCTGTTACAAGCGGTAGAGCCTCCCAAAAAGGAAATTCGTGCGGTTTGGTTGACTACGGTTTATGGTCTGGATTGGCCTCATAAACCGGCTACTACCGAGGCGGGACGAAAAGCCCAGCAACAGGCATTGCTTGATATCTTGGACCGGCTTCAAGAAGCGAATTTTAATATGGTCTTCATTCAGGCTCGCTTGAGGGGAGACGTGATGTATCGTTCGGCTATCGAACCAGTCAGTAAGACATTCTCCGGTAAGTATGGAGAATTACCGGGATATGATCCGCTCGCTTTTGTCGTGGATGAATGCCATAAGCGTGGAATGGAATGTCATGCGTGGTTCGTAACTTTCCCGCTAGGAACGGAAAAAAGCGTGAAGGAGCAAGGAAAGCTTTCCGTGGTTAAAAAGAAACCAAAACTCTGCAAACGGCATAATGGGGAGTGGTATTTGGACCCCGGTGTACCGGAGACCGCTGATTATATCTTATCCTTAGTCAAGGAGATCGTGAATGGCTACGATATAGATGGCATCCATTTTGATTATATCCGCTATCCCGAAGAGGCGAAAACATTCCCGGATAAAGCGCTGTATAATAGATCCGGTAAGAAAAAGTCTCTGGCAGACTGGCGTAGGGAGAATATCAACCGGATGGTTTACCGTATTTACGATTGGGTAAAGCAAACGAAACCTTGGGTACAGGTGAGCAGTTCGCCACTCGGGAAATATAATCGTATTGAACGGGTACCTAACGCGGGTTGGACCGCTTACGAAAGTGTCTTCCAAGACCCGAAGATATGGATGCAACAAGGTAAACAAGATATGATTGTTCCGATGATGTATTACCTGCATAAGAATTTCTTTCCTTTCGTGGATAATTGGGTGGATAATTGTAACGGGCGTTTGGTCGTACCCGGCTTGGGAGCTTATCGGATGGACAAGAGTGAGGCGGACTGGGCCGTGAATGATATAACGGACCAGATCGATTATAGCCGTTATTACGGAGGAGCCGGCTGTGCGTTCTTTCGTTGTGGAAATGTCCTGTATAATGATAAGGGACTCTATAAAGAGTTGAGAGACAATTACTATAAATATCCGGCCCAATTGCCTCCATTGACTTGGCTGAATGATTCGGTACCTGCCGCACCGGAGGGGATCAAAGTGGAACGTTTGGACGATGAGTTGCACTTAACTTGGGAGAAACCTGTGTCGGAAAAGCAGGACTTAACTTATACCGTTTATTATTCATTGACAGATTCGATCGATACGGCTTCGGCAAAATCCATATTAGCTACGAATATTTATGGCAACGAGCTTTTTCTTCCTATCGATGTAGAGTCTGAACGTGGGTATACATTTTCTGTAACGGCTTCCACCCGTTACCGGATAGAGAGTGAACCTTCTCCGGATACCTATTATTACCTGTCTAAATTTATCAAGTAAAGGGGGTATTTTGATTTCGAGTTTTTTTGCTTATTTTTGCGGCATATGAGACGATTTGCCACATCCCTGTTTCTTGTAATTCTTGCTTCCTTGATCTTTTATGGGGGAGCGGGGGTTAATTTCGTATCTTATTGTTGTGGCGTTTGCGAGAAAGAGGGAGTGGAGGCTTTATTGGAAGCCAAGTGCTGTGAGATTCATGGACATGATCATAGTCGTGATAAGCTTGCGAATAATACGGTGGAGTGTTGTGGCATGAACGGCTGTGGCGTTGAACGGGTTGATTTTGATTGGAATTCTGTAAATATACAAGTACCGGATCTGCAACCAGTCGTACATGATTTGCTCTTCTCCTCTATTTTAGAGAGTTTACAAATAGCTTCCTTGTTTGCTGATTCCTATGAGATTAGGGTGATAGGTCCTCCCGTATCCTGTCCTCGTGTGTACCTTTCTTTATTGACTACGCTTTTGATTTGATTGTATTCGTGAGGGTGGAAGCTGCTCGCTAAATACCCTTTGGTTTTTAAGGTAGGGGATGCTCTATCCCTGCGGAAGCATGTATTTAACGATTCAATCAAATAACAACTATCATGTTAAGACAATTATATCTGATATTTTTACTGTCCTGTTTGACTTTTACTTTGACTTGGGCCGAGGATTCCGGCAAGAAAGTGAAAGGACGTGTATGTGATGAAAACAAACAACCTATTATCGGTGCAAATGTATATTGGGAAGGAACCCAAAATGGAACCACGTCCGATGTGGATGGAAATTTCGAGTTAGAACGAAAAGGTGACTCCAAGAATCTGGTGGTTAGCTATATCGGTTATATGACTGAGGTCACCCCTGTGGATGAGAAGGACGATGCTATGCAGATTATCTTAAAAGGTGAGATCGCCTTGGATGAGGTCGTGGTTAGTGAGCGCAAGATGGGAACCATCGCTTCCCGTACGAGCGTATTGCAAACTCAGAAAATTACGTACGATGAGATTTGCCGTGCGGCCTGCTGTAATCTGGCGGAGAGCTTTGAGACAAATCCGTCTGTCGATGTATCGTACTCGGATGCGGCTACAGGTGCCCGGCAAATCAAGCTGTTGGGATTGGCGGGAACCTACGTACAAATGTTGACCGAGAATTACCCGAATTTCCGGGGGGCCGCTTCCTTATATGGGCTGGATTATGTTCCGGGAGCTTGGATGGAAAGTATTCAGGTGTCTAAAGGAACCTCTTCGGTTAAGAATGGGTATGAGGCGTTGGCCGGACAAATCAACGTGGAATTCAAGAAGCCCCCTACGGCGGATATTTTCTCTGCTAATGTGTTCGCTAGTGATGCCGGACGTTATGAAGGGAATGCGGATGCTTCTTGGCATATCAACGACAAGCTCTCTACCGGTTTATTGGTACACTACTCGAATGATAAAATGCAACATGACGGTAATGACGATGGTTTTCTCGATACGCCGCTAAGGGAACAGGTGAACGTAATGAACCGTTGGTATCATAAATTGGATAAATACGTGGCTCAATACGGAGTTCGCTATCTGCATGAGAGCCGTACCGGTGGGCAGGATACGAAACACCATGATTTCACCGACCCGTATCGGATTCATTTAAATACGAACCGGGCCGAATTATTTACGAAGCAGGCCTATATTATCGATAAGGAAAAGGTAGAGAGCGTGGCATTGATACTTTCCGGTTCTTATCATGAGCAAAAATCAAGATATGACCGTACGCCCTATAATGTATATCAGAATAATGTATATGCCAGTTTGCTGTATGAAAAGGAGTTTACGCCGATGCATAGCTTGAGTACCGGATTAAGTATGAACTATGATGGTTTCGACGAGAATCTGGTTCAATATGCGGGAGGAGAGTCGGTCCGTCATGCCTATGACCGTACGGAAGTCGTGCCGGGAGCTTATGCCCAATATACGTTCAATCTGAATGATAAACTGATCTTATTGGCGGGTGTACGTGCGGATTATAGTACGTTGTATGATTTCTTTGTAACCCCTCGTGTACATATTAAATATAATCCTTTTGACTGGTTCCATATCCGGGCTTCGGCAGGTAAAGGATTCCGGACAGCGAATGTGCTGGCAGAGAACAACTTTTTGTTATCCAGTAGTCGAAAAATGTATATCGCCGACAATCTGGATCAAGAAGAAGCGTGGAATACTGGTCTGAATCTGTCATTTTATATACCTTTGTTCGGGAAGGAACTGAGCTTGAGCGGGGAATGGTATTATACCGATTTCTTGAAGCAAATCGTGGTGGATATGGATAGTGATCCTCATGCGGTTCGTTTCTACAATCTGGATGGGCGTTCCTATTCGAATAGCTTCCAAGTGGAGGCTTCCTATCCTTTTTTCCGGGGATTTACGTTAACGGCCGCTTATCGTTATACGGACGCGAAGACCGATTACCGGAATGAGGAGGGTGTGGCGCATCGATTGAAAAAGCCGTTGGTTAGTGATTATAAAGGTTTATTGACCGCTTCTTATCAAACCCCGTTGAAAAAATGGCAGTTTGATTTGACCGGCCAGTTTAATGGAGGCGGTCGTATGCCGACACCGGATGCGTCTAATCCGTTATGGGAGCCGAATTTTAAGGCTTATACGGTAGTGAATGCGCAGATTACGAAATATTTCCGTCAATGGTCTATTTACGTGGGAGCGGAGAACCTGTTTAATTACAAACAACCGAATCCGATTATCGATGCCAGCAATCCCAGAGGGGATAACTTCGATGGATCTATGGTGTGGGGACCGGTGCATGGACGGAAAATTTATGCGGGTATCCGCTTTAATATAAGCAGGGATTGACACGTATATACGTATAAGCCCGTACGTATATACGTGTAGGCCTATGCGTATACTGGTGTGCCCCTACGCCTATATACGTGTAGCCCGATGCCTATAGTGGTGCTTTTTTTTTGGTAGATATGAATGGATAATTAGAACTATTAATATTAAAAACGATTGATTATGAGACGATTAATTATGTTGCTATTTTGTGCCGTATGTACGGTATCGATGACATTCGCCCAAGACGCGAAAAAGAAGAAGGACTCTGTGACATTCTTTATCGAAGCGATGGATTGTGATCACTGTATCAAGAAGATCGAGAAAAATATCGCTTTCGAGAAAGGAGTGACCGACTTGAAATGTGATCTGAGCACCCGTACGGCCATTGTGACTTACAAGACGGATAAGACTTCGAAGACCCGCTTGGCCGCGGCCTTCAAAAAGATCGGTATGGAAGCGGTTCCGGTAGATAATGGCGCCGGCTGTCCGGTACCTCCGGCGAAAAAAAGTGAGCATACTCACGCTCATTAACATGGAAATTCATAAGAACATCTTATCTTTGCAGATGTTCCGTGAGGGCGGGCCGGAGTGTCCGCCCTGTTTATGAAATAATTTTTCTACGGAATGCAGCGTTTGTTTAATTATTTACATCCTAATATTGTACAGTCTCCAGAAGGGAGACGTTCAAGGCACGACTGAATGAATGAGCTACAACTGATAGAGGGTTGTCGGAAGGGGGAGAGACGAGCTCAAAAAGAGCTTTATGATGCGTATTCCCGAAAAATGATGGGAGTTTGCCTTCGTTATGTGAACGACAGGGAAACGGCTCGTGATTTGTTGCAGGATGGCTTCGTGAAAATCTTTACCAGTATGGATTCCTATACAGGGAGTGGTTCATTTGAGGGGTGGATGCGGAAGATCTTTGTTAATTGTGCGTTGGAATATCTGCGAAAGTCGGATGTGTTGCGTGAAGCGACCGATCTTGACAATACGGCGGAACTGATTCAACCCGATAGTTCGGCTATCTCGGACATGTCGGCGGCTGAGTTGATGAATCTAGTGAAGGAGTTGCCGGTTGGCTTCCGTACCGTATTCAATATGTTCGCGATAGAGGGATATTCTCATAAGGAGATCAGTGAGATGTTGAACATAACAGAGAGTACTTCCCGTTCCCAATATACCCGTGCCAAGCAGTTATTACAACGTAGAATTAACGCATTGTATTGAGATAAGATGAGTAAAAAGGAAAGAGATATATGGGATGATGCGATCCGATCGAAGCTAGAGGATTTCGAGATGGATACGCTACCCGGCGACTGGGAGGCTATAGCCGATCGATTGCCCGGAAAGGCTCCGGTTCCTTTGCGTCGTACGCTTCGCTACTGGGTTGCCGCCGCCGTGATCTCCTTATTGGTCGTATCGGGTGGTATCTATTTATATGACAGGGAGATGGAAGATCTACCTATAGCCCAAGAAATACAGTCTTCACAAGAGTCGACATCCGTGGATACCCCGGTTGTTCCGGTAGAGAAAACGATGGAGCAAGCGCCCGTATTAGCGACTATTCCTGCTGCTGCGGTCGTGAAGGCAAAAGCGGCATCTGGAGCGGTTAAAGTGGGAGCTAAGGCTAGGATGGCAGCGTTCCGGCAAAATGTAGAGAGTGCAGAGGATCGGCCTATTTCTGAGTCGGAGGTAATGTCTGCTGATAGATCGGCGAATGAGAAAGATACCGTTGAGCCGGAGGTTGAAAGGTATAATGATGAGATAGTTGTTCTCAAGAATGATGTACTTGTCGCGGATGCTACTCCTGTTGCTAAAAAGAAGCCGGAGAAGACTGCGTCCCGGAAATGGGGGTTCGGTATGGGAGGTGGAGGTCTTTCTATGGGCGCTGATAATCTGGTCCCTCAGTATGTGACGAATAGCAGCGTGCTTAAGAGTGAGAATCTGATGAGCTTAAATTCGTTCGATGCGGAGAAGAAAGATCCTGCTAAGACGGATATTCATCATAAGACGCCTATTGGGGTGGGGATCTCAATTAGTCGTTATTTGAATAATCGTTTTTCTTTGCAGACTGGATTAACTTATTCTTACTTAAGATCGGAGTGGAGTACGAATAATACGTATCATATAGAGAATGATCAGCGATTGCATTTTATAGGAATTCCATTATCATTGACTTATAAGATCGCGGAATGGAATCGTTTTATGTTTTACGCCTCTGCCGGAGGTATGGCGGAAGTGAATGTCTCTGGCAAACGTAGAATGAAATTATTCTCGGATGAGGTAGAGATCGCAAAGCAAAGCGAACATATCCGAATGAAAGAATGGCTATGGTCTGTAAATGCCCGTGCGGGTGTAAGTTATCCGATTATCCGTTTTGTAAGCGCTTTCGCTGAGGTGGGAGCCAGCTATTATTTTGATAATGGTAGCGAGATCGAAACCATCCATTCGGAGAAGCCGTTTAACATGAGCCTTCAGTTTGGATTTCGTTTTGGTTTTTAATACTCGATAGATTAACAGTGTAAATACAAATACTTAAAAATAGAAAAATTGAATTATGAAAGCATTTAAATTAATTGGAGCAGCGGCGGCTGCGTCATTATTGTTGTTGACCTCTTGTCTTGGAGAATCGAATAATACGGTGACTCGTGCCGGCTTTGGTGTCGCAGGTCTTTCTGAAAAGACATATAAAACGGTACTGAATACAAATATGGGAGCATTATACTCTCCGTCTTTATCGGCACAAGTAGTTGACGGAGCTTGTTACTTGATCAACTATGAATTAGACCTAAATTCTCCGGAGAATGCGAATGCGGCGACAAATGGTTATTTAACAGCGACAATCTCTGTGGCAGATGAGATAACAAAAGGACAGCCAGTCTTTTATAATGTGCCAGATTCGGCCAGCTTACTTCAGAATGAGATACCTGTAAAAAACCTATTTAGCAATGGCGACTATGGGGTGTATGTAGACGGTTATTTATTCTTCTTTATAACAATGGATATGTTTAAGGATCAGAAAAATTCTTATACTTTATATTGGGATCGTTCAAAGGAGCCTACTATGGTGGATAATGTCCCGACATATGACTTGTTCTTGCGTGTCGCTAAAGTAGCGGACGGAACAGGTTCTGCTGCATCATCCATAGGAGAAGTCCGTGCGTTTAATGTTAAGTCTGTATTGGAGTCTGTGAATAGCGCTGAGGCTAATAAAGATTCAAAGTCTTTTAATCTTAAGGTCAATTATCTAAATACGATTAATGAAAAAGATAGTACGGATTTGAAATGGGCTTCTTATACCGTTCTATTCCAAGTCGTGAAAAACTCATAAAGAAATTAGTATAGAAGTTGAGGGCGTACCGATAAGAAGATTATCGATACGCCCTATTTTTTTGCCGTTTTTTTTATGTATATGGGTAAAGATCGTATCTTTGCGTACTTTAAGAGGAGTATTGTGAAATGAGATACAAGAATTTAATAGGTTTTGTCTGGGTGGCGGTTATCATGGGTCTGTTTACTTCTTGCCTAAAAGACATAAATAACGTCTATAATCCGGGAATGACCGCCGCTGTGGTTCGTCAACATGGAGATAGCGCGTTGATGATGGCTAATACCCGGTTCGGTTGGATCTATTCGACGAAGCTGAGCTCATACTCAGAGGGTAAATGCTTGTTGGTGAGTTTTGATTATGATCCTAGCTTGCCGGAAAATACGGGTGCGGAACAAAAAGGGTATTATACGGTGACGATACAAGGGGAAACCGCCGTTAACCAGCAAAACGCTGAGAGTCCTCTTACGGATACGCATAAACTATTGACAAATGAGCAACCGATACTTGCGGTTAATCCGAACGACTCTGTTCTGTACGTCAAATTGGAAGATTATTTGTTTTTGCCTTCCGCCTGTTGGACAACAAAAGACCGGGCTTTAAATTGGCAACTGACTTATGATCCGACTCAACAACCAGTTGTTGAAAATCGGAAATCAATTTATTCCTTATATTTACGGGCTGCCGCTACGACCGGAAAGCCGGAGGATAAGGCAGAGGAGGCTATCGCGGTTATCAATGCCTTTAATCTGGCGAATTTTATCAAGGATATGCGAGAACAAGGTGGACGCGACGCGGATATGTATGTTCGGATTCATTATATCGATCAAATTAATCCGAAAGATAGTACCCAGTTTACATGGGGAGTAACGGATCCTTTACTTATAAACTAAAGAAGATGAGAAAGCGAATTTTATACGGCTTATTTTTATCCTTGTTTTTCTTAATGACCTCTTGTATGGGGGATGGAAGTAACTCCATCAATTATCATCGGGTAGGAGTGATACGTGAGAATCCTATGCGATGTATCTATACGGCAGATGATCAAGGGAATATCTTTATCGTCTCTTCCTCTGAGTTTGAGAACCGGACGGATTTGAAAGAGGGTGACTGTTGCGTGGTTGATTTCAAGACGAATTTTAGCGAGGAATTGGGCAATGGTGTTTACAACGCTGAGATTTATAAGTATGATTCGGTCGCTGTATGGCCTTTGCATGAGACATTAACTGATACTACGGTTGTATTGGACAAGGAGCGTCTGGTTACGCTGGACTTTAAGAAAAGTATTTATTTGGAAGGACGTTTCTTCTTGCAAACCCGACATGTAAATCATCAGGTAGACCAAAAGGATATTTTCAATTTATCCTATAACCCTGATCAGGAGGTGGAAGAAGACAGCACCGGACAACGGGTCTATAACCTATACCTTCGGGTAACCCAAGAGGGAGGTACCGGCGATTCCACGAAATGGGTGAATACGACCGCTTTTACGATCGATAAGTTTTTGGACCAAGCCAAAGCGATAGAGAGTAGTGAGGGGCAAAATGTGATAAATTTTAAAATAAATTATGCCGAACGCTATAATGCGGATACAACCGCATGTGTTTGGGGGGCTACCGACGTATTTACGTTGCGTTTTACGAATTAAATATATACTTTTGCTATTTAAAAGTAAACAGAGATGTATAAGGAGATATTTAGGTGGGTAATCGCTATCATCTCACAGCCGGCGAAGGCGTGGGCCTTGTTAGCGAAAAAAGGAGAGAAGCAGGAGGAGTTCTTATCCCGATTCGTGTATCCTTTGATCGGCTTCGTTACCGTCGCAGCTTTTCTGGGCGTATTGTTTACGCGGAAGGAGTTTGATTTAGAGCTGGCCTTGAAGTCGTCTATCCGGACATTGGTGTCCTCGTTCGGTGGTTTTTACCTCGGGGCTTATCTGATGAACGAGATATGGCAAGGTATATTTAAACGGGAGAAGGATTTGAAACTGTGGTTGCGCTTCGTCGGGTATTCCTCATCGTTGATGTTCGCTTTGAATATCGTATTGATGTTGCTTCCCGAGTTTTTCTTCTTGCGGATATTTATCCTTTATACATTCTATATTGTTTGGGAAGGCGCTGGTCCGTATATGGGAGTCGAGGAGAAGATCCGTCTGAAGTTCGTAGGATTTACAACCGCCATTATATTACTGACTCCGGCTGTTATCGAGATTTTGTTATCGATGCTGATGCCCGGTTTGAGTTTTTGACAGAATAACACAAGATGAAAGAGAAGATTAGTAATAACATACAGATAAAGAATAAGCGGGCGACGTTCGATTACGAGTTGCTCGACACTTTTACGGCCGGGATCGTACTGACCGGAACGGAGATTAAATCGATCCGTTTAGGGAAGGCGAGTTTGGTAGATACGTTTTGTATCGTGGAAAAAGGGGAACTGTGGGTGAAGAATATGTACATCGCCGAATATTTTTACGGTACGTACAATAATCACAACGCACGGCGGGACCGGAAATTACTTCTTACCAAAAAGGAATTACGAAAGATCGAGGGTGCGGTTCGTGCTAGTGGTTTTACGATCGTTCCCACTCGTTTGTTTATCAATGAGAAAGGATTGGCGAAAGTAGTCGTCGCGATCGCACGAGGTAAAAAGGAATATGATAAGCGAGACTCCATCCGGGAACGTGACGACCGACGGGAGATGGATCGGGCTTTCAAACGATAAGTCGAGATGGAAACAGGGCAAGGCGTGATCGGTAGGGTTTGGGGATGTATCCTGAAAGCTCTGCCTAAAGCAGGCAAGACGTGTTTATGGCTGCTAAAGATTATTTTGCCTATTTCTTTATTGGTCCGTATATTGCAATATTCCGGAATATTAGGTCAGATCTCGGATTGGTTAGTGCCCGTGTTCTCGTTGGTGGGTCTGCCGGGGGAGACAGCCATTGTTTTTATAACCAGTATATTCTCCCCATTATATGCTCCGATCGCTTTGATCACCTCGATGTCTTTAGGAGTCCGTGAAGCTACGATATTGGCATTGATGTGCCTTACTTCCCATAATCTAATGGTAGAATCCTCCGTACAGGCAAAGACCGGGTCTTCTTTCTGGGAGATGACGCTGCTCCGTTTGATCATGAGTTTCGTGATCGCCTTTTCTTTGAATTGGGTAATGCCCCATGAAGGATGGGGACAGGTCGGGATCGCTCAAAGCGCGGCTGTATGCGATAATTGGTTGGAAGTATTCGTACTTTGGTTTACCAGCTCGATGAAGGTGGTGATTTCTATTTTGATAATTGTTACGGCTTTAATGATCCTTCATTATATATTGGAAGAGTTTAATCTAATGAAAGGATTGTCCTCGGTCTTTTCTCCGCTGATGCGATTATTTGGCTTGCCTCAAGATGCCGCTTTTTTGTGGTTGGTAGGTAATGTGGTCGGACTGGCTTATGGCGGGGCTATTATGGTAGAGCAAATGGAGCAGAGGAAGTTGTCTTACGGTGACGGCAACTTGCTGAACCATCATTTGGCCGTGTGCCATTCCCTGTTGGAAGATACGATCATCTTTGCCGCGATAGGGGTACCCGTTCTTTGGGTGGTGCCTACCCGTCTGTTTTTCGCCATCGCTGTGGTATGGATCCTCCGGGGATATAGTTATATGTACGCAAGAAAGGTAAAACATATTTATGAATAAGGAACGATTTCTGCGACTCTTGAATGAGCGCATTTTGATCTTGGATGGTGGTATGGGTACCATGATCCAAAGTTTCAAACTAAACGAACAAGATTACCGAGGCGAACGTTTCGCCGATTTTCCGGGACAGTTGAAGGGGAACAATGATTTATTGTGTATCACCCGCCCGGATGTAATCCAGTCTATTCATCGTCAGTATTTGGATGCGGGAGCGGATATCTTCGCTACGAATACGTTTAACGCGAACGCTATTTCCATGGCAGATTATGCGATGGAGGCCTATGTACGTGAGATAAATCTGGCCGCCGGACGATTGTCGAGGGAAGTGGCGGATACCTATATGGCAGAGCATCCGGATCGTACGATCTTCGTGGCCGGATCGATCGGTCCTACTAATAAGACAGCTTCTATGAGTCCAGATGTAAGTGATCCCGCTTATCGTGCCGTAACTTATAAAGATTTGTATAATGCCTACAAGGAGCAAGTCGAGGGACTTGTTGACGGCGGGGTGGATATCATCCTTTTCGAGACTACTTTCGATACGTTGAACGTAAAAGCGGGATTGGAAGCGGCTGAGGTCGTGTTGAAAGAGAAAGAAAAAGACCTGCCGATTATGTTGTCTTTGACTTTGTCCGCACAAGGTGGACGAACATTTTCCGGACAGACTTTATTGGCCTTCTTAGCTTCCATACAGCATACACATATTGTTTCGGTTGGCTTAAACTGCTCTTTCGGAGCGGCGGATATGAAGCCCTATTTACAAGAGTTGGCGAAGTATGCCCCCTATTATATCAGCGCTTATCCGAACGCCGGATTGCCGAATAGTTTTGGTACCTATGACGAGACGCCGGATAAAATGGCCCAACATGTGAAGCCTTTTGTGGAAGAGGGATTGGTGAACATTATCGGAGGCTGTTGCGGAACGACTCCAGCGCATATCTCCCGGTATCCGGAGTTGGTGAAAGGAGCTAAACCGCATATCCCGGCTCCGAAACCGGATTGCCTGTGGCTGTCGGGCTTGGAACTGCTGGAGGTGAAACCGGAGAATAATTTCGTGAACGTGGGAGAGCGTTGTAATGTGGCCGGTTCTCGGAAATTCTTACGCTTGATAAAAGAAGGCAGTTATGAGGAAGCGTTGACGATCGCTCGTAAGCAAGTGGAGGATGGCGCCCAAGTGATCGATATCAATATGGACGATGGTATGTTGGATGCCGTGAAAGAAATGAAGACATTCTTAAACTTGATCGCCTCCGAACCGGATATTGCCCGTGTACCCGTCATGATCGATTCTTCTAAATGGGAAGTGATCGAGGAAGGCTTGATGTGCGTGCAAGGAAAGAGCATCGTGAATTCCATCTCCTTGAAAGAAGGAGAGGAGGTCTTCCTTAAACATGCCGCCCGTATTAAGCAACTGGGTGCGGCTGCGGTCGTGATGGCTTTCGACGAGAAGGGGCAGGCGGATACCTATGAAAGAAAGATTGAGATTTGTGAACGGGCCTATCGCCTATTGATCGAGAAGATCGATTTCAATCCCCAAGATATTATTTTTGACCCGAACGTATTGGCGATCGCTACCGGTATGGAGGAACATAATGGCTATGGTCTGGCGTTTATCCGTGCCGTTGAATGGATCAAGAAGAACTTGCCGGGTGCGAAGGTGAGTGGTGGTGTAAGTAATTTATCTTTCTCTTTCCGGGGGAACAATCATGTACGCGAGGCTATGCATTCCGTATTTCTATATCATGCGATCGGGAAGGGGATGGATATGGGTATCGTGAATCCGTCTACCTCCGTACTTTATGAGGATATAGAGCCGGAGTTCCGTACCTTGTTGGAAGACGTGATCTTGGCACGCCGTCCGGAAGCTGCCGAGGAATTAATTACTTATGCTCAAAATTTACATGTTCAAGCTTCCGGAGAAACTCCGGAGAAGCATGAGGCTTGGCGTGAGCTTTCATTGAAGGAGCGTTTGGAACATGCCTTAATCAAAGGGATCGGAGACTATTTGGAGGACGATTTACAAGAAGCCTTGCGGATTTATCCGCATGCCGTGGATATAATTGACGGTCCGTTAATGAGCGGAATGAATAAGGTCGGCGAGTTATTCGGTGCCGGAAAGATGTTTCTCCCTCAAGTCGTGAAGACCGCACGTACGATGAAAAAGGCCGTGGCTATTTTACAACCGGCCATTGAATCTGAAAAGAAAGCTTCCGGCTCCGCGAAGGCCGGTAAAGTGATTTTCGCTACGGTAAAAGGGGATGTACATGATATAGGTAAGAATATCGTCTCTATCGTATTGTCTTGTAATAACTACGAGGTGATTGATTTAGGGGTAATGGTTCCCGCAGATGTGATCATAAAGAAAGCGATCGAGGAGAAACCGGATCTGGTTTGCTTATCCGGCTTGATAACCCCTTCTTTAGAAGAGATGGCGCATGTCGCAGACGAGATGCAGAAAGCGGGACTTACGATTCCTATGATGGTGGGTGGCGCTACGACCTCCAAATTGCATACGGCGGTGAAGATCGCTCCGCATTATGATTATCCGGTGATTCATGTGCTGGATGCCTCACAGAATCCGTTGATCGCCGCCAAACTATTGAATCCAGATACCCGTGACGCTTATATCAGGGAGTTGGAACAAGAACAAGAAGCCTTGCGTGCCTCTTTAGGGCAGAAGAAAGAGACCTTGGCTTCTCTTTCAGAGGCTCGTAAGCATCCGATAGAAATAGATTGGACCGGGTATACACCGGTTGTTCCGGCCCGGATGGGGGTACATGTTATCCCTTATATCCCCTTGGAAGAAGTGATTCCTTATATCCACTGGACCTTCTTTTTTAGCGCATGGAAATTGAATGGCCGTTTCTCGGAAATCTCCCAGATACATGGTTGCGATTCTTGTCGTGCCTCTTGGTTGGCCGGATTCCCGGAAAAAGATCGTGCGAAGGCTACCGAGGCGATGCAATTATACAAGGATGCTGTTAGGTTATTGGATCGGCTGGTCAATATGAAGGTTGAATATTGTAAAGCGATTTACGGATTTTTCTCAGCGAATAGTGAAGGGGATACGATCCGAATGGGTGATATAGCGCTGCCTTTATTACGTCAGCAAGTAAAAAAAGAGGAAAATATTTATAAATGTCTTTCCGATTATGTAATACCGGTTTCCGAGGAGCGAACTGATTATGTAGGGGCGTTTGTCGTTACCGCTGGAGCTGGCGCTGATTGTTTGAAGGATAAATTTGAGGAAGAAGGCGATACCTATAATTCAATGTTGCTGCAAACCTTGACCGATCGCCTAGCGGAAGCTACAGCCGAATATCTTCATGAGAAAGTACGTAAAGAATATTGGGGATATGCTAAAGACGAATCCTTGTCTATCCCGGATCTTTACAAGGTGAAATACCAAGGAATCCGTCCGGCTATCGGTTACCCTTCTCTACCGGATCAATTATTGAATTTCACATTGGATGGATTGCTCGATATGTCGCGAATTGGTGTTTCGTTAACCGAGAATGGTGCCATGTATCCTACGGCTTCGGTTAGTGGGATTTATATTGCCCATCCCTCTTCTCAATATTTCATGATCGGTTCTATCGATGAGGAGCAGATGAGAGATTATGCGAGCCGCCGGAATTTAACGGAGGAACAAGCCCGAAAGTTGTTGAGTAAGAATATAGGATAATTTATTAACATCACTGCAACCCGGGTTGCAGTGATGCTGCAATGCCTGTGCAGTAATACTGCAACACCTATTGCAGTAACACTGCATAGGTATTGCAGTAAAAAACAATCAATACGATCTATCTGCCATAGTAATGCTTGGCGGAAGGAACCATGATAACGTTCAATTCCGGATCAGCCATGTCTGGATCGATCGGGAACATCGGTCTCACGATATTCTTATAGGGAAGTTTCTTGAAGTCCTGATCCACGCCTCCCCTTGTAAAAGCCATCACCCAATCCGCTTGTATATTGTACCATTGGGTTACAAGGTAACCTTGTTTAACCATTACGATATCCATTTCCTTCGGATCGATACCTGAACCCTCTAGGTTTGGAGTGGGAGACGATGTGCCTACTACCACATAAACGCTTCCGGTCTTTACGATAGCGATATCCCTTTTCCGTCTCCATGATTCCGCGTTCTTGTCTTCTTCCGGGCTGACATAAACCACGGTACCCGACAATTTCACGGGACCTTCGTAGGAATTATCGACCATGGCACCTACCATGCCTTCTACGTGTCCGCCTACGCCGACCTTACGTGCCTGCTTAACCACTTCTTCTCCCGGGATGGAGCAATAAAGAACGCTCTTTCCCTTATCGGTCTGGAATTCCGGGCGTTTCAAGAGCCTCGCCAAAGTCCAAGTGACCTCACCTGAACCACCTCCACCGGGATTATCTCCCATATCACTGATAAAGAAAGGCTTCTTTTTACTTGCTACTGCCAGATCGATACATTTCTCGAGCGAATATCCCGGAGCTTCCAGCGAGAACTGCTTACGGACATCCCAGAATTTCTGGGCGAGTTTCTTCGCACCGGCTTTAACCTGCTCCTCATCGTCACCGTAAACCATCACGGTTCCTTGGTTCCGTGGGTTGTCTCCCCAAACATAACCGATCCAGATCCCTGCGTCTATCACTCCGGGCATGGCTTCAACCTCGGGAACCAATGCGTACAGCGATTTCGCAGGCTCGACGCGAGTACTCGACCATTCGCCGGATACTAGGACAGGAACAGCAACCCATGCCTTGTATGCCGGACGTCCTTTCCCCGACTCAAGACGTTCCAACAAATTGACGACCCCTCGCCGATGCGATTCGCGAGAATCCGCATGCGGTGCTTGACGATAAGTCGTAATCAAATCGGAGTTGAGAGCTACCAACCAAGACGTATTTCCGTGAAGGTCCATCGTGGTGGTAGTCAAGACATCGTTTCCGATCAAGCTACGCACCTTCTCCATGAATTCACCCTCGGGATCGGCTACGCCTTCCACGCTACAAGCTCCGTGGTTATAAAACCAGAAGGCGTCATATGGCATATTGGCCTTGATCATCTCCAATGTTTTTTCCACAAACGCATCGTACGATTCTTTTGTCACGGGGCCTCTTCCACCGCCATAGCCAATCTGCGTGGGAAGCCAAGTGGCCGCCTGTCCCATTGCGGAGTCTGGGCTGAGATAGTCCGGCATTCTTACGGGGTGTCCTACGAGCGGTTGCCTATTCGGGACGAACACGCTGTTTTCTATCTGTATACCGGCAATACCGATACGAGGTTTTTTCTTCTGTCCAAAGGTCTCTCCAACGAACGATACGGCCAAGAGACAGATTCCGAGCAATACTAAATTCCTATTCATACTATTATGATTTTTGCGAATTGTTATTTCCTTATTAATTAGTTATTAAACCGTCACTAATATCAATCTCGGTTTGAGGTATAGGCAATACTTCCGCACCGGCGCTGAAAGGAGTCTTAGCTCCAAATTCCGCCTTCTTGGTTCCGTTAAATACTTTCTCGCCCCATCCTACACGTACCACGTCAAAGAACCGGAAACCTTCCATTCCGAACTCCAGATGACGCTCATTCATGATGTCTTCAAACAATTGGCTTCCTGTATGGTTCTTAGGAGCCAAGTTGACATGACTTCTTACCTCATTCAGATACTTTTGCGCATTAGCGATATCGCCGCTGAAATAACAAGCCTCGGCATAGTTCAAATATACCTCCGCGAGGCGGATAAGCCTGAGGTTCGTGGGTTGATTATTTCCCCGATTCTCCTCTCTTTGCCCGGGCGCGAGATATAGTTTGCGATTGTACCAACCGGTTCGGTCGTCCGTAACGGGTGCCACATCGCCTTTGGCTGCGGTCTCGATCTCTATGGCCTCTTCCGTGGAAAGGAGAGTGGTCTTCTTTCGTATGACATCCCCCTCAGCATCATAAGCGTCCGCCAAGGCCTGTGTAGGTTGCGCGCAACCGAAGCCGATCGTCATGTTTCGGGGCATAGACATCAGCACGTGACGGTTACCGTTATTTACATTATACGAACTTTGGGTGGAAGAGACATACATATTCACTTCTAGAATAGAAGAGGAGCAGTGCTCGCCGTCCAGTGAGAACTGCCAAGCGTAATCCTCCGGAGCGACCAAGCTATACTCACCCCCGCACTCATTCTGGAATTTCTCGAATGCCTTTTTTACCTCATCGTATTTTTTCTCATACAGATAAATACGTGTTTGCATGGCGATGGCCGCGCCTTTGGTAATCCTTCCCGCATAGCTTGACTCGTAGTTAGCCACCTCACTTTTCTTAGGTAATACGCTAACCGCATCGTTTAGGTCTTGCTCGATAACCGAGTATATCTCTTCGACAGACGCACGTCCGAGTCTCTCATGATCGAGATCCAAGACTCCCGTATAGCAAGGAACACCACCAAAGGTTTTCACAAGCTCGAAATAAGTATAGGCGCGAATAAACTTGGCCTCACCGATCATCTGTTCCCTGTTATATTTCGAGAATAGGGCATCGTCTGCCATTTCCATATCCCGTATAAACAAATTGGCCTTATTAATACATTGGTAAGAATACCGATATTTGTTCAAGATCTCGGTATGATCCGCTTGATACTGATAATTCTCCAGCAACGTGAAGGTTTGTGCGTCGTTCGAAGAACCGCTGTAGGTCGCGTCATTCGACAACACGTCGCCGAAACATTGCATTGACCATGTGTAACGGAAGTCCTTCATGACGGAATAGACAGCGGTCAGACGCAAGAAAGCTTGTCTTTCCTCTGATATCTCTCCAGCCTCCGGACTTCCTAACGGAGCTAAATCCAAATCTGCACAACTGCTGAATCCTGTTAAAATCGCTAGTACGATTCCTATGATATATTTGTTTTTAAACATGACATTATAAATTTTAAAAAGTAACATTAATACCTCCGGTGAATGAAATGTTCTGAGGATAGATACCGTAATCTATGCCTCTAGACAAAGAGCTGGACTGACCCACTTCCGGATCCATACCCGAGTAACTGGATATCGTAAACAAGTTCTGGCCGCTTACATAAAAACGTACTTTTTGTAGTTTTATCCTCTGCGTGAGAGAAGCGGGCAGGGTATAACCTAGCTGGGCGTTTCTCAAGCGGAAATAAGTCCCGTTTTCTACGTACATGTCCGAGAAGCGGTCATTGTCGTTTACGTCCGTAGCCGTCAGGCGAGGGATGTCCGTATTTGTATTATTTGGCGTCCAATAGTTCATTAACGCTCTATCCTTGTTCGTTATATCGTTCGGGAAGTAGGTGTAATAACGCATCGCGTTGAATATCTGATTACCGATTGTTCCACCAAACTGCAAATTGAGGTCGAAGCCTTTCCACGCCATACCCATGTTGATACCGTATATGATATCCGGAATAGGATTACCGATCATGCATCTATCACTTGAGTCTAACTTGCCATCGCCATTCGTATCTACGAACAATACATCGCCCAATTCGGCATTAGGTTGGAAATCCGCCCGCTTAACGGCATTCAACTGTTCCTGTGTTTGGATAAGCCCGTCTGTCTTATAGCCCCAGAACGCGCCGATAGGCATACCTTCATTCGTATAGGTGAGGTACATGCTTCCGTTTCGGAATGGTCCATCGGAGATTGGTGTGCCACCATTCAATTTCGTCATGCGGTTACGGATGGTCGACATATTTACTCCCACGTTGTATTCGAAACCGCTTTCGGTCTTGTCTCTCCACTCGAGATTCATCTCGATACCGCGGTTGTTCGCCTCGCCGATATTGGTGTAGGTGTTGCTGGCATATCCCATATAGATAGGCATAGGAGCGGCCAGCAGCATGTCCTTCGTTGTCTTGTAATAATACTCGAAGCTGAAGACCATGCGGGTGTTAAAGAAGCTTGCGTCAAGACCGATATTCAGAGATTCCGTGGTCTCCCATTTAATATCCGGATTGCCCAATCTGCTCACGGCAATACCTTGATACAAGGTCTCATTCTCTCTCGCTCCAAATAAAGCGCCGTATTGCGTACTCAATGACAGCAAACTACGATCCACATAATTGGTGATATTCTGATTTCCGATCTGTCCCCAGCCCCCGCGGAGTTTCAAGGAGGAAACCCATTCGGCGTTCAATTTCTGGAAGAACGGTTCGTTGTCGATTCTCCAACCTAGAGCGAACGAGGGGAAGTTACCCCAGCGATTCTTGGAAGAGAATTTAGAGGAGCCGTCTCGCCGGAAAGTGGCCGTAATAAGGTATTTGTTATTGTAATCGTAGTGTAGGCGGCCCAGATAAGACATCAAACCATATTCCGTAGCGCTATTGCTGGCCGTGGTCTTGTTCTTGTCCAGCGTAGCGTCTATATAATGCAGGTTATCCGACTCTCCGATAAGATCTCTCGCATTTACGCTCAAGGTTTCCTGCTTACCCCATTCGTTGGTATAACCTACGAGAGCGGATATGGAGTGCTTCTCGGCAAACGTTTTCTCATACGAAAGGGTATTCTCGAACGTATAGTAGTGCCCTTTGGTCTGCGACTTCGATAAACTACTCTCTAAATTTCTTTGGCTTGAGGATACCTCATAGACAGGCGAGAAGGTTTTATTGTCTACCCTTCTGATTTCCGCTCCGAAGCTACTCTTGAACTTCAATCCTTTTATAATCTGCCATTCCCCATACATATTGCCGATGAAAGCAAGTTTCTCCCGTTGATTATCCCGATACATGATACTTGCCAATGGGTTATAGTAGTCAATATAAGGAGAGTAACCATATGAACCGTCTGCGTTTTGGGCGGGAGTTACCGGATCCAAACGGATTGCGTTACTTACGACACCATAGTCGGAGTCGTACACATTACTACTGTTGCGCTCGCTAATACTTGCGTCGGTAGATCTTGCGATCGACGCGTTGGTACCCACTACCAAATGATCTTTGAGCACCGTTTTTTCCGTGCTTTGACGGACACTGAACCGTTCGTAGTTGGATTTCTTGATCGTTCCATCTTGGTTGATATAGTTCAAGCCCAGATTGAATTTATAGTCGTTCTCTTTACCACCGCTTATGCCGACACTGTAATTATGCATAAAGGCCGTATGCGTAATCTCGTCCATCCAATTGGTGGAAACATTACGATTGACAAGGGCCAAGTTGATGGGAACGCTCCTCACTGTGTTCAACTGTTCCTGATAGTCGTACCATTCCGGACCTGACATCAAATCGAGATTATTCAATATTTTGTTCATACCCCAATATGCGTCGAGCGTAACGGTGGTTTTTCCAGCGGCGCCTTTTTTCGTAGTGATAAGGATTACGCCGTTCGCGCCACGGGAACCGTAGATAGCGGAAGCGGAAGCGTCTTTAAGCACCTCCATAGACTGTATATCCGATGTGTTCAGGTAGTTTATATCCGTCACGGGCATCCCATCCACGACGAACAATGGCTCCGCATCGTTTACCGTACCGACACCTCTGATACGGATCGTGGCGGCGGAACCCGGAGATCCGGAACTGGAAGTGACGGATACACCGGTAGCCAAGCCTTGCAATGCGGTAGAAACATTGGCCACTGCTTGGCGAGCGATTTTCTCCTCGCTCACGGACGAGATAGCCCCCGTGATATCACTTTTCTTCATCGTACCGTAGCCAATCACTACCACCTCATCCAACTTTTGTGTGTCCTCTTGCAAGGAGATGCTTAAAACCGATTTATTGCCTACCGGAATCTCCTGGTTCATATAACCGATATAGGACACTTGCAAAATAGCGTCTTTGGCTACTTCCAACGTGAATTTTCCATCTATATCCGTTATTGTCCCGTTTGTTGTCCCTTTTACCATCACATTGGCGCCAATTATCGGCATACCGGTAGCATCAATCACGGTTCCGGTGATCTGACGGGTGTTTTGTTGCGGGGTGGATACGATTGATGGTTTCTCTATAATCATGATGTCGCTTTTAATGCGCATGTTTGGGGAGTGTACGGAAGCGTATACACCTGTGGTAAAAATAAATAGCGGGATTGAGGTTAACTTCATGACTCTGCCCAATTTAGTTTTTGTGTTTAATCGGGGGTTAGGATTCCCCTTACAAATTTCATTCATACATTTGTAATGTTTTAGTGTTAGTATTAATTGATTTAAAGGCGTTTAGAAACTTGTTTGGCTGGATTATATGGCCATATCTTCCAGCCAGTTTCCTTGCTAGATATGGTTCATGATGGCTCCTGTTTCATAGGCTCTCCTTTCTTTAAGATTAACTTTAGTAAACTGAATATGTTTATTTGGTTGTTTGGTTTGCAATATTCGTGAAAAAAAACGACACCTGCAAGCAAGTCTCTGCTAATTTAATATTGTGTATTCAATCGATAGAAGTCATTAATACGGCTTAATTATGTCAATTTGTCATTTCTCTCTCCTTCTGCTTCTTGTATTTGAGATAGGATAGGGTGTGTGTTTATTATATGCGATTCTCTGGTAGTTAAGCCCTGACGAATAGAATGTGTATGAAGGAAAATACTTGCAGTTTGCCTTCTTTTTATCAATATCCGCCGAATTATTATATCTCTTGTTTCAGAAAACTAATAAATGCTTCCTGAATAGTATTTGAAAATCAATTGACTTTTTTTCGTTCTAGGGTGCAAAGGCTCTAATATAGTCTCGATTTTCAGTGTACAGAAGATTATGATTAAAAGTAGATCCCAACTAAATTAGAGCAAGTGCCGGATAATTCGAACTAGGTGCCGGGTAGATGTCGGTTATCTGCCGGGAAATAGAAATTATAAGCCGACTAAATACATACAAGTTTAGGATATATCCTAAAAAATGTGCTGTTTTGGGTACTAAATTCCATAATAATCGGTTTAAAAGCAATTGTTTTGAAAAAGTCTGTGTTTGAAATATATTTAAAAAGTTAACATTATGATAGTGTTTCGGTAATTCTTTTTGCATTCAGATAGTATGGTTATATTTGTCTATTCATTTCAAATATTATTAAAAAACAGAGAGATATGGATGAGAAAGGATTCGTGGAAGGGGTGAGAAGGTATATGTCCCAGTTACGAGAGGAAAAGCGTTATTCCTCCGCCAAAAGTTATCAGGATGCGTTGAACTCCTTTATAAAGTATAGTGGAACAGAGAACATTTCCTATTCGGATATCAATAAGGCCAATCTTCACCGATATGAGGCTTATTTGTTGGAAAACGATTGCATGCGTAATACGGTCTCCACGTATATCCGCCGTTTGCGTTGTATTTATAACAAGGCGGTGGAGAATGGTGATGCGGAATATATCCCCGGTTTGTTCCAAGGAGTTTTTACGGGAGTGGAGAGTAAGCGCAAGAAATCCCTATCCTTAGAGAACCAACATAAGTTGATGACGGTGAAGGTAGAGAGTGAGGTGCTAAGGGAGACACAACTGGTCGTTTGTTTGTTGTTTCAGTATGCAGGAATGTCGTTCGTGGACTTCGCCCACCTAAAAGAAAGGAATATCAAAAACGGGATATTGGACTATAATCGGCAGAAGACAGGCACACCGATGAGACTGGAAATCTTGGATACGGCAGAATTGATGCGCAAGGAATTAATGGGTGACAAGAAGCCGGCCTCAGGCTATTTATTCCCTTTTTTGAGTGGAACGAAGACGGGCTATGAGGCATATCTCGAATACAATGCGGCCCTATCTCGGTTCAATCGAAATTTGAAGGCGTTGAAAAAGGCCGCTGGAATAGCATCGGATGTTACCTCTTATACGATCCGCCATTCCTTTGCCATGGCATTGAAAGAGCAAAATGTCCCTATAGAAATGATCAGTGAATTATTGGGGCATAAGTCCATCAAGACCACCCAGATTTATCTGAGAAGTTTCTCTTTAGAAAAAATGACAGAGGTGAATAGCACTTGCTTTGGTTGTGTCTATAATTATGTGTCGAAAGTGGGATGAGGCTACTTAGTGAGTAGCGCAAAAGGTGGGAGAATGGTTATTACTCAGTTGTAG